>JAAUYD010005078.1_pt1 | contig 41679 bp, 42 predicted proteins | sample 7278101 | NCBI WGS metagenome assembly JAAUYD01 (sample SAMN14350128, study PRJNA611818) | marine sediment metagenome | isolation source: surface marine sediment (0.6m) | place: French Polynesia: Moorea | collected 2018-08
GAGCGATCGAAGATCGCGAGTTCACGCGCGCCGGAAACGGCGAGAAGCGCAGGGCAGTCGCAGCGCAGCGGAGACCAAGCCTTCGGGGTGCCTTTTTCTTTGCCTTCTTTCATTTGGGTAAGCAAAAGAAAGAAGGGCTGGCGCGCTGAGCCCAGCGCTTTCAAAACCATCGGCGCGAAAGCGCCAACAAATCCCCGTCACCAAGAGAATCGCCAGTTCAACAACCGCACAGCGGCGTCGGTTTCGCGGTGTTGAGCTGCAGCGCACCGGTGACCTCGCCGACCGACGCCAGCCCGTGGCGGTCGAGGTAGTCGACGATGCCGCGGTTGATCTTCGGCAGCACCAGCGGGTCGTAGAACAGCGCGGTGCCGACGCCGACCGCGGCCGCGCCGGCGAGCAGGAACTCGATCGCGTCGTCGGGCGTGGTCACGCCGCCCTGGCCGATGATCGGGATGCCGTGTTCCTTCGTGACCTGGTAGACCTGGTGCACCTTGAGCAGCGCGATCGGCTTGATCGCCGGGCCCGACAGGCCGCCCTGGTTGTTGCCGATGTGCGGTCTGCGCGCCTCGATGTCGATCGCCATGCCCATCAGCGTGTTGATGACCGCGAACGCGTCGCTGCCGGCGTCGATGCAGCGCCGCGCGTTCTCGGCGATGTCGGTCTGGTTCGGCGACAGCTTGGTGATCAGCGGCTTGTCGGTCACGCCGCGGCAGGCCGCGACGACGCGCGCCGACATGTCCGGGTCGTTGCCGAACGCGACGCCGCCCTCCTTGACGTTCGGGCACGAGATGTTGATCTCTATCGCGTCGATCGGCGAATCATCGAAGCGCCGCGTCACGGCGATGTATTCCTCGACGGTCGAGCCGGAGACGTTGGCGATGAAGCGCGTCTCGGCGAAGTCGAGGGTCGGCAGGATGTCGTCGACGACGGCGTCGACGCCGGGATTCTGCAGGCCGATCGCGTTGAGCATGCCGTCCGGCGTCTCGTAGACGCGGTGCGGCGCGTTGCCGAGGCGCTGCGTCCCGGTCGTACCCTTCAGGCACACGCCGCCGGCGTCGCGGTTGGAGAAGCCCTGCACCCGCGTGTACTCTTCGCCGAAGCCGACACAGCCCGACAACAGCACCAGCGGCGTCGCGAAATGCAGGCCGCAGAAGTCCACGGCGAGGCGCGGGTCGGTTTCAGCCATCGAGATCCTTGAGCAGGTGTACCACGTCGTTCTGTATCAGCCGGAGATCCCGCCCAACACCGGCAATATCATACGCCTGTGCGCCAATACCGGCAGCACCCTGCATCTGGTGCACCCGCTCGGCTTCGACGTCAGCGACAAGCGTCTGCGGCGCGCCGGTCTCGACTACCGCGAGTTCGCCGACGTGCAGCAGCACGCCGATTTCGATGCCTTCCTCGCCGCGGTCGCGCCGCCGCGCTGGTTCGCGTTGTCGACGCGCGGACGGCAGCGCTACGACCAGGTCGGCTACCGCGCCGGCGACGCGTTCGTGTTCGGCCCGGAGACGCGCGGCCTGCCGCAGGCGATGCTCGACGGGCTGCCGCCGGCGCAGCGCCTGCGGTTGCCGATGCGCGCCGGGCAGCGCAGTCTCAACCTGTCCAATGCGGTCGCCGTCGTCGTCTACGAGGCGTGGCGCCAGGCGGCCTTCGACGGCGCGCGCTAACGCGACCCGTGTGGCGGTGACGGCCGCGGGTGGGAATGCATCTGAGACTGCTTCTTGTTGGCGTCTGCGGCGGGCGATCGGGAGGCGTTCTCGGGCGCCCCGGCGCGCGTGCGGCAGGCATTGCGCGGCGACCGAATACGACATAACACAAGCGATCGGACGATACCGGCAATGAACGGCGGACTGTTTAACGCAGGTCAATGGAATTTGTCGTTTAGTCTGCTTTTATACAAAGCCACGAAAAAATAAATGGCGCACCCTGCAGCACCGGATGTGCCGAGAATGGACATCGACCTGGAGGACAACATGAAGTTGCGTATCACCCGTTGGTTCGTGGGCCTGGGCACGGCCCTGTATCTGACCTCCCCGGCGTTCGCGGCCGATACCTCGGTACAGCACGTCGAGGCCAAGGCCTGCAAGCAGTGCCACGAGGAGATCTATCAGCAGTGGGCAGGCTCCATGCATGCCAACAGCTCGGCGCTCAAAGACCCGATCCACGGCGCGTTCTACAAGAACGTCATCGGCGATCCGACCGCCGAGGGCGTCAAGACCAAGAAGGGCACCTACCCGGTGTGCCTGAAGTGCCACGCCCCGGTCGCGGCGATGGAGGGCAAGACCAAGCTCGACGCCAAGCCGGCCTATGCCGACGGCATCAGCTGCACGACCTGCCACTCGTTCGCCAAGTTCAAGGGCACCGACGCGGCCAACGGCAAGCCGCTGTACGGCATCGACGCCTACGAACTCGATCCGAAAAGCCTGTACGGGCCGTCGGGCATCACCTACACGACAGAACGCGTGCCGGAAGGCGCCCAGTGGCCGACGCCGGTCCACCACCCGGTGCCGCTGCAGGGCAACCGTGCCGACCTGTTCAAGAGCAACGACGCCTGCATGGGCTGCCACGAGAAGCGCAGCAACTTCCACGGCACGCCGCTGTGCCGCACCGGCAACGAGTACCGCATGGCGAAGAACTTCGTCAGCTGCCAGGCCTGCCACATGTCGATCGTGACCGTGCCGAAGATCAAGGACGGTAAGGTCGTCGACGGCGAGTTCGTCAGCATCCCCGACCACAGCATGGCCGGTGGTCACGACGGCAAGATGATCACCCGCGGGCTGGCGATGACGATGCAGACCGAGCGCGACGGCGACAAGCTGCGCGCGACGATCACGGTACGCAATCGCCTGCCGCACGCCTATCCGACCGGCGCACCGTTCCGCAACTTCTTCATCCGCATCGCGACCTACGACAAGGACGGCAAGCAGCTGTGGAAGAACTACAAGGTACACCCGATCAAGGACGACCCGCAGGCCGCGTTCTGGCTGACCCTCGGCGACAAGGAGGGCAAGCCGACGATCCCGCCGAAGGCGACGCAGATCCTCAAGGACTCGCGCCTGGCGCCGAACGAGGTGCGCACGCTCAAGTACGAGATCCCGTTCACCGGAGCGACGACGATCGTCCGCGCCGAGGCGCTGTACGATCTGATGCTGCCGCCGATCAAGGCGAAGATGAAGGGCAAGCTGCCGGACGAGCTGCTGACGCCCAAGCTCGCGGCTTCCGCGGAAGTCCGCCTGTAGGCGGCGTCGAGGCCGCACGGAGCACGCCGCCATGCTGCGTCGCAGCAAACGGGCCGCTCTGATCGGGATCCGGCTCGCGGCGTGCGCGTTGCTCGCGGCGGCCGCCGCGCCCGGGCTGGCCAGCGACGACTGGGACTGGGACGCCGTCGAGGCGATCGACGACGCCCCGGTCACGAAGACGCCGGCCGCCGGCGCGCCCGCGAAGACCGACGCCACGGCGCCAGCCGCACCGCGCGCTGCCGAGAACGCGCTGCCGGATTTCGCCGCCGAGCCGGTCACGGTGCTCGCGATGTTCGACGGCGTCGCGCCGTTCGAGGTCGTGCCGAGCCAGCGAGACGACGAGATGCACCCGTGCGCCAACTGCCACCAGTGGGCGACCAGCAACCCCGAGCCACGCCGGCTGCTGACCCCGCACGACAACTTCGAGCTGCAGCACGGCCTGCACGGCAAGGGTGGCTTCTGGTGCTTCACGTGCCATGACGTCGACAACAACTTCTCGCTGAAGACCCTCGAGGGCGAGCCGGTCGAGTTTGCGCACGCCTACGTCGTCTGCAGCCAGTGCCACGCGCAGCAGGCGCGCGACTGGGCGCACGGCGCGCACGGCAAGCGCGTCGGCAACTGGCAGGGCCGGCGCCAGGTGTTCAACTGCACCGCCTGTCACTACCAGCACCGGCCGGCGCTGAAGCCGCGCGAGCCGCTGCCCGGCCCGACCATGCGGGTCGGCCTGCCGCGCCCTGACCACTGGGTCGCGGCCGGTCAGCGTCCCGATCACGGCGCCGAGCGGCAGCGCGACTGGCAGCGCGACATCGAGCGCCGCCGCGAATCCGTCGAACGCGACGACACATCGGACACCGCGGCCTCAGGCCGCGTGCCAGCAGACGATGCAGAATCCTGACGACGACAAGCCGAACGGCGTCAGCGACCTCGCACGCCGACGCTTCCTCAAGGGCCTCGCGGTCAGCGCCGGCGCCGCCGGCGCGGTGTCGGCGAGCGGCGGCGCCTGGGGCGGCAGCACGCTGTCGGACGCGTTCGCCGACTTCTTCCAGCAGCACTACCAGCGCATGTCCGCCGACGAGATCGCGACGACGATCGAACGTATCGAGCGCAAGGCCAAGCGACGCTACGGCGTCGACATCACGTGCGCCAACACGCCGCCGCAGGACGGCGTCGTGTTCGGCTACGCGATCAACATCTCGAAGTGCCGCGGCTACCGCGATTGCGTGCACGCCTGCGTCGAGGAGAACAACCTCGGCCGCGACACCCAGTACATCCGCGTCGTCGAACTCGACCGCGGCAGTACCGACCTGCACCACGCCGACCACTACTATGACCACGCCGAGGTGCCGCGTCCGGGCAAGGACTACCTGCCGATGCAGTGCATGCACTGCGACAACCCGCCGTGCGTCAAGGCCTGCCCGGTCGAGGCCACGTGGACCGAGCCGGACGGCATCGTCGTCGTCGACTACGACTGGTGCATCGGCTGCCGTTACTGCATGGCGGCCTGCCCGTACCAGGCGCGCCATTTCAACTGGGGCACGCCGGAGATCCCGGCCGCCGAACTGAACCCCGACACGCATTACCTCGGCAACCGCCCGCGCCCGCGTGGCGTGGTCGAGAAATGTCACTTCTGCGTGCAGCGCACGCGCACCGGCCGTCAGCCGGCCTGCCAGGAGGCCTGCCCGACCGGTGCGCGGGTGTTCGGCAACCTGCTCGATCCGAACAGCGAGATCCGCTACGTGCTCGAGAACAAGGCCGTATTCAGGCTCAAGGAAGACCTCGGTACCGAGCCCAAGTTCTGGTACTACCGCGATGCCTGAGCAAGCGATGACAGCAGCGCCGGCGCCGAGACCGACACTGGTGCGCTTCGTGTTCTCGAGCGTCGGCCACCTGTTCCGCGGGCCGCCGCTGTACTGGCTGTGGGTGTTGCTGCTGCTCGCGCTGATCGCGCTCGGCGGCTGGCACTACTGGCTGCAGCTGCGCGACGGCCTGGTCGTCACGAACATGACCAACCAGGTGTCGTGGGGCTTCTACATCGCCAACTTCACGTTCCTGGTCGGCGTAGCCGCGGCCGCGGTGATGCTGGTCGTGCCGGCGTACATCTTCCACCGCCGCGACATCAAGGACGTCGTGCTGATGGGCGACACGATGGCGATCGCCGCGGTGACGATGGCGATCCTGTTCGTCGTCGTCGACCTCGGCCGCCCCGACCGCTTCTGGCACCTGATCCCGGGCATCGGCCGCTTCAACTTCCCCGAGTCGATGCTGGCCTGGGACGTGATCGTGCTCAACGGCTACCTGCTGCTGAACCTCGGCATCTCGTTCTACATCGTCTACCACCACTACCGCGGCGAGGACCCGAAGGCGTCGCGCTACTTCCCGTGGGTGCTGCTGGCGATCTTCTGGGCGATCTCGATCCATACCGTGACCGCGTTCCTGTATGCGGCCAACAGCGGCCGGCCGTACTGGCACAACGCGCTGCTCGCGCCGCGCTTCATCGCGTCGGCGTTCGCGTCCGGCCCGGCGATGATGGCGCTGGGCCTGCAGATCATCCGCGCGATCAGCGACTACCCGATCCGCCAGAGCGTGATCAACCACCTCGCGCTGGTCGCGACGATCGCACTGCAGGTGACGCTGTTCTTCCTGCTCGCCGAGCTGTTCACCGAGTTCTACAACGAGGGCGAGCACGCGGCGTCGGCGCGCTACCTGTTCCTCGGCCTCGACGGCCACAGTGGACTGACGCCGTGGATCTGGACCGCGGTCGTGCTGCTGTCGATCGCGGTCGTGATCCTGATGATCCACCCACTGCGCCACAACCCGCTGACGATGAACATCGCGTTCGTGTTGATCATCGTCGGCGTGTGGATCGAGAAGGGGATGGGGCTGATCGTGCCGGCGTTCGTGCCGACACCGATCGGCGAGATCTACGAATACACACCCAGCCTGACCGAGATCATGGTGTCGGTCGGGATCTGGGCGATCGGCCTGCTGTTGTTCACGTTGCTGGCCAAGGCCGCGCTGCCGGTGCAGTGCGAGTTCCTGCGCCGGCAACGCGCCAGTGAGCAGCAGAGCTGGGACGGCGTCGAACGCCGGCACAACGCCGCGTGAGTCGACACCGCGCCGGTGTGGACGCAGCAGATGCCGCCGTGCATCGTGCGTACACGGGCACAACCACACAGCACCGTGAAGAGAGGCGAACATGAAAAGGCTGATAGTGCTAATCATCGCGGCCGCGTTGGCCGGTATCGTGCAGGCAGAGACCGTCAAGGGCCGGATCGCCGTCGTGTCGAAGCAGGCGGGGACGATCCAGATCGACGTCAAGGGCAAAGACAACAAGGTCACCAAGGTGGTCGTGCGCACCGACGCCAAAACCGCCTACGACGGTGCGGCCGGGCTCAAGGACCTCGGTCCGCCCGACCTGATCGAGGTGCAGCGCGAGCCCGGCAAGCCGGCCAGCAGCATCAAGAAGATCGTGTTCGGCCTGCCGCCGGGCGTCGAGATCGGCGTCCAGGAGCTGGTCGGCATCATGACCGGCGGCCAGCCCTACCACCTGTTCGACGCCCGCCCCGGCAAGCGCTTCGGCGGTGGCCACGTACCGGGTGCGAAGTCGGCGTTCCCGAAGGACAAGGACTTCCTCGACCGGCTGCCGGCCGACAAGGACGCGCTGCTGGTGTTCTACTGCGGCGGCCCGACCTGCCCGTACACCGGGGTCGCGGTCAAGAAGGCGCAGGCCGCCGGCTACAGCAATCTAAAGGGCTTCCAGGCCGGCCTGCCCGGGTGGAAGAAGGGCAAGCTGCCGGTGCACTCGGAGGCCGGCTGGCTGGCCAAGAAGCTCAACCCGCAGCACGTGATCCTCGACGTGCGTGACCGCGCGGCGAGCGCCCAGGCGCACATCCCCGGTGCGGTCGCGCTGCCGACCGCCGAGCTGCAGGCGTTGACCCAGCAGTTCATCGCCGACAAGACCGTCGCCGAACTGCCCGGCGTGTCCGACCAGCGCGCGCCGGTCATCGTCTATGCCGACAGCCACACGTCGCCCGAGGCGCTGCTGGCCTACAAGGAGCTGCGCAACTGGGGCTACGGCAAGACCACGATCCTCAACGGCGGCCTCAGCAACTGGCAGGCCAAGGGGATGCCGGTCGAGAGCGGCGCGGCCGCGACGCAGATCGTCTACATCAAGAAGCTCGCCCCCGGCGCGATCGCACCCAAGGAGTTCGTCGCACTGCAGCAGTCCGGTGACGGCGTCGTGCTGATCGACGTGCGCACCGCCCAGGAGGCGGCCGCCGGCGTCATCGACGGCGCGCTGCACATGCCGCTGGAACAGCTCGAGGACCGCCTCGCCGAGCTGCCGGCCGACAAGGAGGTGCTGATCTACTGCGCCAACGGCATCCGTGCCGAGATGGCGCACCAGACGCTGACCGCGAAGGGCATCCGCAACCGTTACCTCAACGAGACGGTGACGATCGCGAAGGACGGCAGTTACAAGATCTGAGCGACGGTCAGTAGCGCATGAATCGACGCGAGTTCCTCAAGGTCTCGGCCGCGCTCGGCGCCGGGACCGCGGTCCCGGCCATGCTCGGCGGCTGCGCGACGCGCCCGCTGCCGGGCAGCGGCGAGGTCACGACCACGCCGACGGTCTGCAACATGTGTTTCTGGCAGTGCGCCGGCACGCTGTACCAGGAGGACGGCAGGCCGTGGAAGGTCGTCGGCCACCCCGACGACCCGCACTGCGACGGCCGGCTGTGCACCCGCGGCACCGGCGGCATCGGCGCCTACGACGACCCCGACCGGCTGCGCCAGCCGCTGTTGCGCGTCGCCGACGGCGACGGCCAGCGCTTCGAGGCGGTCAGCTGGGACGAGGCGCTCGACTTCATCGCCCGGCGCATGACCGCGATCGGCGAGCAGCACGGCAAGGACCGCCTCGCGCTGTTCTCGCACGGCGACGGCGGCAAGCACTTCCAGCGCCTGCTGCAGGCGTTCGGCTCGCACGCCTATGCGCACCCGTCGTTCGCGCAGTGTCGCGGCCCGCGCGAGACCGCGTTCGGCCTGACCTACGGCGAGGGCGTCGGCTCGCCCGACCGCACCGACATGGCCAACTCGCGCTGCATCGTGCTGATCGGCTCGCACCTCGGCGAGAACCTGCACAACAGCCAGGTGCAGACCTTCACCCGTGCGATCGACAACGGCGCGACCGTGATCACGGTCGACCCGCGCTTCTCGGTCGCGGCGTCGAAGTCGCAGCACTGGCTGGCGATCAAGCCCGGCACCGACATGGCGCTGCTGCTCGCCTGGACCAACGTGCTGGTCAACGAGGGCCTCTACGACCGCGACTATGTCGCGCGCTACTGCAGCGGCTTCGACAAGCTGGCGGCGCACGTGCAGCCGTACAACCCGGAATGGGCCTACCTCGAGACCGGCATCGAGCCGGCCGTGATCCGCGCGACCGCGCGCGTCATGGCCGGCAACGCGCCGGCGACGCTGGTCCACCCGGGCCGCCACGTGACCTGGTACGGCGACGACACCCAGCGCAGCCGGGCGATCGCGATCCTGAATGCGCTGCTCGGCTCGTGGGGGCGGCCCGGCGGGTTCTACCGCCAGGAGAAGGTCAAGCTGCCGGCGTTCCCGGCGCCGCCGCTACCGAAACCGTCGAGCGACTGGAAGCAGACCGTGCAGGGCGATTTCCCGCTGGTCTCGACCGGGATCAGCAACCGCCTGGTCGAGCACTCGATCGGCGACGACGCGTTCATCAAGGGCTGGTTCGTCTACGCGACCAACCTGCCGCTGACCTTGCCCGGCGCGACCGAGCAGATCAAGGCCGCCGCCGAGTCGCTCGAGCTGATGGTCGTCGTCGACACGATGCCGGCCGAGATCACCGGCTACGCCGATGTCGTGCTGCCCGAGTGCACCTACCTCGAACGCTACGACGACCTGCGCAACAAGGCCGAGCGCACGCCGACGCTGGCGCTGCGCATGCCGGCCTTCGAACCGCGCCAGCAGAGCAAGCCGGCGTGGTGGATGGCCAAGCAGCTCGCCGAGAAGCTCGGCCTCGGCCGCTACTTCCCGTGGCCGGACTACACCTTCGTGCTCGACTGGCAGCTCAAGCAGGTCGGTTCGTCGCTGGCCGAGATGCAGCGCCTCGGCGTCAAGCGCTTTGCGCGCAAGACCAGGCCGTACTTCGACGACGGCGAGGCGATCAGATTCAACACGCCGAGCGGCCGGATCGAGCTGTGGTCGAGCCTGCTGGCCGAGGTCGGCCAGGACCCGCTGCCGCGTTACACGCCGCCGGAGCGCCCACCGCCGGGCTTTTATCACCTCAACTACGGGCGTGCGCCGGCGCACACCTTCGGCCGCACGATCAACAACCCGCAGCTGTTCGAGCTGATGCCTGAGAACACGGTCTGGGTCCATCCCAGCGCCGCCGCCGTGCACGGCCTGGCCAGCGGCGACTACGTGCGCCTGGAGAACCCGAACGGCCGGCGCAGCAACCGCGTGCGCGTGCGCGTGACCGAGCGCATCCGCCCCGACTCGATATTCATCGTCCACGGCTTCGGCCACAGCGACGAGCGCCAGCGGCTCGCGCGCGGCGTCGGCGCCGACGACGCCGCGCTGATGCACAACGTCAAGATCGACCCGGTCATGGGAGGCACCGGCATGCGCGCGAGCTTCGTCAGGCTGGTCGATGACGACGCCGCACCGCAAGGGGGCCTGACGTGACGACCTACGCGATGGTCATCGACACCCGCACCTGCATCGGCTGCGGCGACTGCGTCGTCGCGTGCAAGAACGAGAACAAGGTGCCGGTAGGGCTCAACCGCGACTGGGTCGTCGAGGCGACGCGCGGCGAGTACCCGAACCTCGAGACCGAGTTCCGTTCCGAGCGCTGCAACCACTGCAGCCACGCGACCTGCGTGACCAGCTGCCCGACCGGCGCCAGCCACCACTGGAAGGACAGCAACATCGTGCTGGTCGCGGCCGAGAAGTGCACCGGCTGCAAGGCCTGCATCGCCGCGTGCCCGTACGACGCGCGCCTGATCATGCACCCCGACGGTTATGTCGATAAGTGCACCTTCTGCCATCACCGCGTCGACCAGGGCCTCGACCCGGCGTGCGTGTCGAGCTGCCCGACGCACTGCATGCACTTCGGCAACCTCGACGACCGCGACAGCGTCGTCAGCCGCCTGCTGCGCGAACGCCGCCACAAGGTGCTGATGCCCGAGACCGGCAACCAGCCACACGTCTACTACCTGACATGACAACGATGACGACGACACTGCCGATGGCCGGGGGTGCGCGATGATCGAAGAGGTCCTCGCGACCGCGCGTTACAACGACAAGATCGACCCGTCGCTCGGCATCTGGACCTGGGAGATCGCGTTCTACCTGTTCCTCGGCGGCATGGCTGCCGGGATCATGCTGTTCGCGGCCTGGGCGGTGCTCGGTGGCCGGCGCGACACGCTGCCGTTCGCCCACGACCGGTTCGCGCTGTGGGCGCCGATCGCGCTGTCGCTCGGCATGACCACGCTGTTCCTCGATCTCGAGTACAAGATCCACGTGTTCCGCTTCTATACCGCGTTCGAGCCGACCTCGCCGATGTCGTGGGGCGCCTGGGTGCTGGTGCTGATCTACCCGCTGATGGTCGCGCAGATCCTGTCGACGCTGCGCGCCGGCTACCCGCTGCTCGCCGGCTGGCTGGAGCGGCTGCCCGGCGGCGCCTGGCTGCTCGACCTGTGCGAGGGGCGGCGCCGCCTGATCGCGTGGCTGGTGATCCCGCTCGCGGTCGGCCTCGGCATCTACACCGGCGTGCTGCTCAGCGCGTTCAGCGCGCGGCCGTTCTGGAACTCCGGCATGCTCGGTCCGCTGTTCCTGGTCTCGGGCATGTCGACCGCGGCCGTGCTGCCGCTGCTGGCCGGCGTCGCTGGCGGCGAGAAGAAGTTCTTCGAGCGCACCGACCTCGGCCTGATCGCGATCGAGCTGACCCTGATCGCGCTGTTCCTGATCAGCCTGGCGACCGGTGCCGCGCAGCACATGCAGGCCCTGCAGCTGGTCTGGGGCGGCGAGTACACGGTGCCGTTCTGGCTGTGGTTCGTGCTGCCGGGCCTGGTGATCCCGCTGCTGCTCGAGATCATCGCGGTGCGCGGCAACCGCCAGGCCGCGATCACCGCGGCGGTGTTGGTCGTCGCCGGCGGCTTCATGCTGCGCTACCTGATGGTCGAGATCGGCCAGGTGAGTACCTGGAGTCAGTACGCGATACAATTCGATCCGCAGCTGTTGCAGAGACTTGTGCCATGACCCGATTCCTGCCGATGACGATCCTGCTGCCGGCGCTCGCCGGCAGCGTGCTTTCCGGCTGCAGCGAGCCGACCGGGTTCGACCGCACCGGCGCCGCCGCGGCGCTGGCCAAGACCATCGCCACCGAGGGCGACCACGTCACGGTCGCCGAGCTGTCCGACTGGATCATCAAGGACCGGCGCGACTTCACGCTGCTCGACATCCGCGACGCCGGCGATTTCGCCGCCGGGCATATCGACGGGGCCCGCAACGTGCCGCTCGCCGGGCTGATGGCGGATGCGTCGCTCGACGCGCTGCCGGGCGGACGCAAGGTTGTCGTCTACTCCAACGGCACCGCGCACGCGGCCCAGGCGGCGCTGCTGCTGCGCCTGGTCGAGCGCGACGCCTACGCGCTGCTCGGTGGTTTCAACCACTGGCAGGCCTATCTGAACGATCCGCAGGTCGCCGGTGTCGCCGCGATGGACCCGAAGCAGCGCGCCGCGTACCAGGCGGTCGCGTGCCGCTTCGCCGGTGACTATGTCGCCGCTGCCGGCCTGACGCCGCAGGCAGCAGCGAGTGCACCCGCGCCGGCCCCGGCCGCGCCGGCCGCCGACCCGCTCGGCCTGGGCCTCGGCCTCGGTCTGGGCAGCCCGGCGGTGCAGCAGGCCGCGCCGGCCGCCGCGCCTGCGGCCCCGGCCGCCGATCCGCTCGGTCTCGGCCTTGGCCTCGGGCTCGGCAGCGACGAGGTCAAGGGCGCGCAGCCGCCGGCCGCGGCGCCGCCGGCGAGCGGCCGCCTGTTGATCAAGGCCGAGTGCTGACGCCGCGTGGCGGCGCCGGCAGCGCCCGTGTCGTGGTCATGTTCCGGTCAACGCGCCGGGCCGCGCGCCAGCGCCGCGGACGACCGCCGGCCGATGTGCTATTGATCCAGTTTCCCAAAGCTTCCAAACCGCGTTCGGACCACCGGACCGCCACCCGTGAGTGATAAGGAGTTGAGTGAATGGCAATGCCCGAAATAACCGAAGAGATGATTTTTGAGTGTTTCGCCGCCGCGCAGCAGTCGACCGCAGGCAGCGCGACCGCCGAGTCGTTCGTCGACGTCGAGGAGTACGAGAACCAGATCATGTACCCCGAGTTCGCGCGCTGGGCGGAGAAGGCCGGCTACCCGCAGCTGGCGACGCTGTTCCGCAAGGTCGCCGGCGAGGAGAAATTGCACGCGGTCTGGCTGCGCGAGCTGTACGCCGATATCGGCGTGCCGAGCCGTGGCGAGGACACCCAGCGCGCGATCGACGCGCTGACGACGATCCGCGCCAACTGCGACGCGCTGATCGACATGAACCCGGACGGCGTCGTCGAGAAGGCGCTGCGCGTCGCGATCTCGGTCGAGGAGCGCGAGTACCAGGACATCTATCCGCGCTTCCGCGACCAGGCCAGGGCCGAGGGGCGTGATGCCGAGGCCGCGGTCTACCAGCGCGTCGTCGACTCCGAGGCGCAGCATGCCGACTGGTTCCGCGCCGCACTGGCCGAGTTCGAGGCCGGCAGGGTCGCCGCCGTGCACTGACGCGGTCGTCGCGCGCGACGGGCGTCACACGCCCGACACCACAGGGCCGGTCCGCCGTGGGGCCGGCCTTTTTCGTGCGCCGGCCACGGCCGCCGCCGACCCGAATCCGCGTCCCATGCCGCGTCGCGCCGATCAAGAACGGCCGCGCCGCGCCGATGCAATGCGAGTGTGGGCGACGAGCGCGCGCCGCCGCCCGGTGTCCGGAGACCACATGCAGCAGACGGCCAAGCAGCGCCTCGGCGACGGCATCGCGCCGGCGGAAGGACCCGCCCCGATCGTGGAGCGGGCGGCGCCGTGGCGTTGGCTGGCGTCGCGACCGCACGCCCGGCTGACCGAGGAGCAGGGCCAGGCCCTGGCACGCATCGCGCTGGCCGCGGTCGGCACCCTGTTGTTCTTCGCGACGCTGTCCGCAGGCGGTGGCGCGACGCCGTTCCTGGTCACGCTGGTCTACCTGCTCGGCAGCGTGCTGTACCTGTCGTTCGTGACCCGGCACCGCAGCGGCTTCCTGTGGCGCCGTTACCTCGTGATCCTGCTCGACCTCGGTGTCGCGACCTTCCTGACCGCGTATTTCTCCAGCGCCGGCGTCGCGTTCTACCCGCTGTTCCTGTGGGTCATGATCGGCAACGGCATCCGATACGGCCAGCATTACATGCAGTTCGCGACGCTGTTCGGTCTGCTCGGGTTCAGCGGCGCGATGGCCGGCAACGGCTTCCTGTGGGATCAGCCCGGCACCTACATCGGCCTGATGTTCGGCCTGGTGCTGATGCCGAAGTTCTTCCTCGTGCTGATCCACCGGCTCGCCGATGCCAACGTCAAGCTGCAGGCGCAGCGCGACGAGGCCGAGTACATGGCCACCCACGACGTGCTGACCGGCCTGCCCAACCGCGCCTACCTGCACACCCGGATGCAGCAGTCGCTGGCACGCGCCAAGCGCGCCGGGCGCGAGGTCACGGTGGCGTTCATCGACCTCGACTCGTTCAAGTCGATCAACGACACCTACGGTCACGAATACGGCGACTTCCTGCTCGCCCAGGTCGCCGATGCGATGAAGTCGGTCGTGCGCGAGAGCGACACCGTGTCGCGCCTCGGCGGTGACGAGTTCGTCGTCGTCATCGAGGACAGCGACGCCGGACCCGGTGCGGACACGCTGATCGAGCGCCTGTTCTCGTGCGTCGGTCGCTACTACTCGATCGGCGACTACGAGACCTACGTGACCTGGAGCTGCGGCGTCGTCGTCTACCCGCGCGACGGCGACGACGTGCACACCCTGCTCAAGCATGCCGACACGGCGATGTACGCGGCCAAGGAGCGTGGGCAGAACCGCTACGCCTTCTATGACCCGAGCATGTCGACGTCGGTGTCCGAACAGCTGGCGCTGCGCGACGACATGCGCGTCGCGCTGCGGCAGGGCCAGTTCGAGGTCTACTACCAGCCGATCATCGACGCGCGCAACGGGCGCGTCGCCGCGGCCGAGGCGCTGCTGCGCTGGCACCACCCGCAGCGCGGCACGTTGTCACCGTCGAATTTCATCGCCGTCGCCGAGCACAGCGGCCTGATCAGCGAGATCGGGCGCTGGGTCGTGCGCGAGGCGCTGGACACCGCGGCGCACTGGCAGCGGCTCACGGCCGGCGCGGTCAGCATGCATGTCAACGTATCCGCGCACCAGCTGCGCCAGGACAGCTTCGTCGCCGAGATCGACGGCCTGATCGCGCAGAGCGGCCTGCCGTCGCAGGTCCTCGACCTCGAGATGACCGAGAGCGCGCTGCTCGAGGACACCGAGCGCGCCGAGAAGCTGCTGCGCGACCTCAAGCGCATCGGTGTCAGTATCGCGCTCGACGACTTCGGCACCGGGTTCTCGTCGCTGTCGTACCTGAAGCGCCTGCCGGTCGACCTGATCAAGATCGACAAGTCGTTCATCGACGAGATACCGCGCGACGTGCGCGACTGCGCGCTGGTCGACGCCGTGCTGACGCTCGGCGGCCGCCTCGATCACGCGATCGTCGCCGAGGGCGTCGAGACCGAGCTGCAGCGCGACTGGCTGGTCGGCCACGGCTGCCGCTACCTGCAGGGCTACCTGTTCAGCCGGCCGCTGCCGCGTGCCGACTTCCTCGCGCTGAGCGGTCGGCGTTTCGCCACCGGGCCGTCATACGGCAGCAGCATCGGCTTCTGACACGACGGCGATCGCGGCACGCCCGTCGGCGCGCGCTATCTCGACCCGCAGCTCCGCATAGGCCGGCGATGCCGCCGGGTCGTCGTGACAGCTGCAGCCGCCGACCAGCTCGGCGAAGAACACCCCGATCCGCGCAACGACGTGGGTCGGCGTCGCGTGGCTGCCGACCAGGCTGATGCCGAGTGGGCGGTCGTCGACGATGCCGCCCTGCGTGCACGCCGCCTGCAGCGGCAGCGCACCGTTCGGCAGCCGGCGCAGCGCAGCGAGCAGGCGTGCGCCGTCGACGGTGGCGGCGTCGTCGGCCAGGCAGTGGTGCAGATCGAGCGTCAGCATGCCATCACCCGGCCGGATGTGTGCCGCGCGGGGCATCGCCGCCAATCTGCTAACTTTAGGGATGCGAAGCAACAACGAACCAAAGGAGACCCCGATGTCTGTCGCAAAAGTCACTGAAATCATCGCATCGTCGAAGGACGGTTTCGACGATGCCGTCGCCAAGGGCGTCAAGCGCGCGTCGAAGACGCTGCAGGGCGTCACATCGGCCTGGGTCCAGGACCAGCAGGTCGTCGTCAAGGACGGCAAGGTCAAGGAATACCGTGTCAACCTGAAGGTCACGTTCGTCCTCAAGGATTGACCCACCGCGGCGGCCAGGCCTGGTCGCCGCCTCCACGACACCCGGCAGCGCAGGGCACGGTCGTGTGCCCCGGCCGGGGCATTCGCCGCGCCGGGTGCGACGCCGGTCGCGCAACAGGGTGGCGGCCGGCCGGGCCCGCTCGGGCGACCCGTCGATCAGCCGGTAAACGCCTCTTTCGACGCCAGGTACGCGAGCTCCGCGGCGCTGCTCTCGCGGCCGAGGATCGCGTTGCGGTGCGGAAAACGGCCGAAGCGCCGGATCAGGTCGCGGTGGTGCTCGGCGAAACGCAGGTTCTCACCGAGACCGGCCGCGGCATACAGGCGCACCGATTCGTCCTGGTCGGCAAGGTCCTCGCTGTGCATCAGTGGCATGTACAGAAAGGCCTTCTGCGCACCGTGCAGTGCTGCGTCGTGGCCGCGCTTGACCGCCTGTCGCGCGACCCGTATCGCATCACCCTCGGTCGTGAACGCCTTGGCGGTGCCGCGGTACATGTTCAGCGGAAACTGGTCGAACACGATCACCAGGGCCAGCGAACCGTCCGGCGAGTCCTCCCAGGCGTGCAGGCGGCCGCCGGCCGCGGCCTGCCACATCGGTTCGAAGCGCTCACGGATCTCGGCGTCGAGTTCCGGCGTCGCGCGGAACCAGCGCTTCTCCATGCCGGCGGCGAACCAGAACTTGATGACCTGGCAGACGTGCATGTCACGGGTGCTGTCGGCTGGTGTCGTCATCGGCGCATGATCGCGGAAATCGCGCCGCGTTGCAGCCGTGGCCACGCCGCCGCGCGGCGCACCCGGGGCGGTGCGGTCGGCGATGTCGGTGTGCCCTGCCGGTGGGCGACGGCGCGCCACGGCACGCGCGCCGGGCATCGTCATGCCGGCGTTGCGGAACCCGCTGGTCGCACCGGCCACGGTAGCGGTCGGTCGGGCACACGGCAGCGGACAGGCGGAACTCGACGGATAGCGCCGCCCGCGGGTCCGGTAGCGTCGCGCGGCCGACGTGCCCTGCGCGTCGCGCCGGTTCAGTCAGCGGTGATCGGATCCGTGCCGACGGCGCTGTCGGTCAATGCCTCGAGCGCGTTGGCAAACCCCTGCACGTCGCCGGCCGGATAATCGAGCCCATGGCGGGCGAACAGCGTTTCGTACAGATACGTGGCGCTGTTGTAGGCGAGCCAGACCCGGCCGTCGGCGTCGGCGTAGACCAGCGCGCGCGGCGGGAAGTCGATCGCCGCCTGCGGGTTGTCGAGCATGAACGGCGTGCCGTAGCGCGGGTTGCCGAACGCGACGACGACCGCGTCGGGCATGGCGAGCCCGAACTCGCGCGCCGCGGCGGCGTGATCGACGCGCGGAAACACCTTGAGCCCCTTGGCGCGCACCGCGGCCTCGAAGCGTTCGACCGTGGTCGCGACCGAGTGCGGGCTCGGCTTGCGCAGCAGGCCGTCGGCCGCGAACGTCGACAACGACAGGGCGCAGCACAGCGCCGCGGTCAGCCAGCTTGCGTACATTGCGATCTCCCGAAGCCGTTGCGGACCCCGATTCTCGCGCGGCGCGGCGCCCGACGGTTCAGGCCTTGGCCGCGCACCGGCCGGGGTTTGGGCCCGGCCGACGGCGTCAGTCGCCGCGCCGCGGCGCCTGCGCCGGCGCATCGATCGCGGTGTTGTCGATACCGCTGGTCTCGCCGCCGGCCGGCGCCTCGGGCAGCGGTGCCGGTTCGCTGAGACCGTGGCCCTTCCACAGCAGGTAGATCACCGGGATCACGAACAACGACAGCAGCGGCGCCGTGATCATGCCGCCGATCATCGGCGCCGCGATGCGGCGCATGACCTCCGAGCCGGTGCCGTCGCCGAGGAAGATCGGCAGCAGGCCGGCGAAGATCGTCGCGACCGTCATGACCTTCGGGCGTACGCGCAGTACCGCACCCTCCATGATCGCGTCGCGCAGTATCGCCGGTGTCAGCGGCCCGCGGCGTTCGTGGTCGCGCAGCGCGTTGTCGAGGTAGACCAGCATCACGACGCCGAACTCGGCGGCGACCCCGGCCAGCGCGATGAAACCGACGCCGACCGCGACCGACAGGTTGAAGTCGAGCAGGAAGATCAGCCAGAAGCCGCCGACCAGCGCGAACGGCAGCGACGCCATGACGATCAGCGCTTGGCCGGCATGGCGGAAGGTCAGGTACAGCAGCACGAAGATCACGACCAGCGTCAGCGGCACGACCTGGCCGAGGCGCTGTTGGGCGCGCAGCATGTACTCGTACTGGCCCGACCAGGTGATCGAATAGCCGGCCGGCAGCTCGACCTGCTCGCGCACCGTCTGCTGTGCGGTCGCGACATAGCTGCCGAGGTCGACGCCACGGATGTCGACGAAGGTCCAGCCGTTGAGGCGACCGTTCTCGCTCTTCAGCATCGGTGGGCCGTCGACGATCTGCACGTCGGCGACCTGGGCGAGCGGGATCTGCGCGCCGGTCGGCGTGACCAGCGGCAGCGCGCGCAGCTTGTGGATGTCGTCGCGGCGCTCGCGCGGGAAGCGCAGGTTGACCGGGTAGCGCTCGAGGCCCTCGACGGTCTGCGTGATGTTGAGGCCGCCGACCGCGGCGGCGATGACCTGGTTGAGGTCGTCGATGTTGAGACCGTAGCGCGCGGCGGCCATGCGGTCGGGCACGATGTCGATGTAGCGCCCGCCGGCGACGCGCTCGGAGTAGGCCGACGTCGTGCCCGGCACGCCCAGCACGACCTGCTCGATGTCGCGGCCGATGCGCTCGATCTCGCCCAGGTCGGGCCCGGAGACCTTGATGCCGACGGGGGTCTTGATCCCGGTCGCGAGCATGTCGATGCGGGTCTTGATCGGCATGACCCAGGCATTGGTCACGCCGGGGTACTGCACCATGGCGTCGAGCTCGGCGATGATCTTCTGCGTCGTCATGCCGTCGCGCCACTGCTCGCGCGGCTTGAGCTGAATCACGGTCTCGATCATCGTCAGCGGCGCCGGGTCGGTCGCGGTGTCGGCACGTCCGATCTTGCCGAACACCTGTTTGACCTCGGGCACCTGCCGGATCAGCCGGTCGGTCTGCTGCAGCAGCTCCTGGGCCTTGCCGATCGACAGCCCGGGTAGCGTCGTCGGCATGTACATCAGGTCACCCTCGTCGAGTTCGGGCATGAACTCCGAACCCAGGCCGTCGGCGAAGCGCGCCAGCCACGGCGTGTCGCGGAACGTGCGCTTCCAGTCCTGGCGCAGGTCCTGCTGCATCTGCTCGATCTGCGCGATCGCCGGCTGCGGCTCGCCGGTCGCCGCCTCGATCGCGTGGAACGGCCATTTCAGCGGGGCCAGGTAGGCGCTGATGCCGGCGATCGGGATCACCAGCGTCAGTACGACCAGCAGCGTGTTGACCAGGGTCCACTTGGGCCAGCGCATGACCGCGTTGAGCAGCGGCCGGTACAGCCAGATCAGCGATGCGTTGAGCGGGTTTTTGGTCTCGTCGGGGATGCGGCCGCGGATGAAGTAGCCCATCAGCACCGGCACCAGCGTGACCGCGAGCCCGGCCGCCGCGGCCATCGCGTAGGTCTTGGTGTAGGCCAGCGGCGCGAACAGCCGGCCCTCCTGGGCCTCGAGCGTGAACACCGGCAGGAAGCTCAGCGTGATGATCAGCAGCGAGTAGAACAGCGCCGGGCCGACCTCGGCGGCCGCGGTCGTGACCACGTCCCAGTGCTCGGCGCCGGTTGGCGAACGGCCGTGCTCGTGGCGGTAGCGTTCGAGGTGCTTGTGCGCGTTCTCGATCATGACGATCGCCGCGTCGACCATCGCGCCTATCGCAATAGCGATGCCGCCCAGCGACATGATGTTGGCGTTGATGCCCTGCTGCTGCATGACGATGAACGACGCGAGGATGCCGAGCGGCAACGTGACGATCGCGACGAACGCCGAGCGCAGGTGAAACAGGAACACCAGGCACACCAGCGCGACGACGATCAGTTCCTCGACCAGCTTGTCCTTGAGGTTGTCGACGGCGCGCTCGATCAGCGCCGAGCGGTCGTAGGTCTCGATGATCTCGACGCCTTCGGGCAGGCCCTGGCGCAGCTGTTCGATCTTCTCCTTGACCCGCGCGATCGTCGCCAGCGCGTTCTCGCCGTAGCGCATCACGACGATGCCGCCGGTGACCTCGCCCTCGCCATCGAGGTCGGCGACGACGCGGCGCATCTCCGGGCCGATCTGGATGCGCGCGATGTCGCGCAACAACACCGGCGTACCCATATCGGTGACGCCGATCGGGATCGCCTCGAGATCGGCCAGGCCGCGCACGTAGCCGCGCGTGCGTACCATGTACTCGGCCTCGGCGAGCTCGACGACCGAGCCGCCGACGTCGCGGTTGGCGGCGCGTATCGCATTGCTGACCCGCGCCAGCGTGAAGCCGTAGGCGCGCAGCTTCTCCGGGTCGACGACCACCTGGTACTGGCGCACCATGCCGCCGACGGTCGCGACCTCGGACACCCCCGGCACGCTCTGCAGCTCGAACTTGAGGAACCAGTTCTGCAGGCTGGTCAGCTGCGCCAGGTCGTGCCGCCCGCTGCGGTCGACCAGCGCATAGTTGTAGACCCAGCCGACCCCAGTCGCGTCGGGCCCGAGCCGTGGCTGCACGCCGTCGGGCAGGTCGGCGGCGGCCTGGTTCAGGTACTCGAGCACGCGGGCGCGCGCCCAGTACAGGTCGGTACCGTCCTCGAAGATCACGTAGACGTAGCTGTCGCCGAAGAACGAGTAGCCGCGCACGACCTGCGCACCCGGCACCGACAGCATCGTCGTCGTGATCGGGTAGGTGACCTGTTCCTCGACGACGCGCGGCGCCTGGCCCGGGAAGCTGGTCTTGATGATGACCTGCACGTCCGACAGGTCGGGGATCGCGTCGAGCGGCGTCTTCTGCAGCGCGACCCAGCCCCAGCCCGTGAGCACCAGCGTCGCGAGCAGCACCAGGAAGCGGTTGCGCACCGACCAGACGATGACGTTCTTGAGCATGGCCGTGCCCTCAGTGTTCGCTGTGCGCGCTCATCGTCGCGTCGGTCGCGTCGGCGGGCGCGGCCGGCGGCGCCGCCTCGTCCATGCGCAGGAAGCTGGCCTGCAGGCTCGACTCGGAGTCGATCAGGAACTGCCCGGACACGACGACCTCGTCGCCGGCATCGAAGCCGCTGAGGATCTCGGTCCTGTCGTTGGCGGTCATGCCGGTCACGACGTCGACCGGCTGGAAGCGGCCGTCGCCGAGTGCGAGCACGACCGACGAGCGCTGGCCGGTCTCGATGACCGCCTCGCTGGGCACCGCGAGCACGTCGCGCTTCGGCCCGCCGTAGATCGCGACCTCGGCGAACATGTTCGCCTTGAGCAGGCCGTCCGGGTTGTCGAACGCGAGGCGCACCTTGAGCGTGCGCGACGTCGGATCGAGCTCCGGGTAGATGTACTCGACCGCGCCCTCCCAGACCCGGCCCGGGTACGCCGGTACCCGGATCACGGCGCTCAGGCCCTCGGCCAGCCAGTCGATCTGGTGCTCGTAGACATCCACCAGCACCCAGATACGACTGAGGTCGGCGATCGTGACGATCTCCATGCTCGGCGTCACGTACATGCCCTGGCGTGCGCCGAGCATGGTCACGACGCCGTCGGCCGTCGACACCACCGGCACCGTGTTGAACGACTCGCCGCGCCTCTGGATCGCGTTGATCGTGCCCTCGGTGACGCCGAGCAGGCGTAGGCGGTTGCGCGCCTTCTCGATCTTCACCGCGCTGTTCGACTGGTCGAGCGCGATCAGGAAATCGACCTGCGCCGACAGGATCTCCTCGGAGTACAGGCGACCGATCAGCTGGCCGCGCTCGATCGGTTCACCCTCGGCACGCAGCTTGAGCTGCTCCATCCAGCCGGCGGCGCGCGGGTGCACGTGGGCGACGCGGGTCTCGTCGTAGTCGATGCGGCCGACCGTCTCGATGAACTTCCACAGCGTCGTGTTGCGCGCCGGCGACGTGCGCACACCCATGCTGTTGATCACGGCGTTGCTGATCTGCACGGTCGGGTGCTTGCCGGCGTTTGGATCGATCAGTTTCTCGACCAAATCCATGCCGCAGATCGGGCAACTGCCTTCCTCGTCGCGCACGATCTGCGGGTGCATCGGGCAGACGTACTTCGGGTCGAGGTGCTTGCGCGCGTGTTCCAGCGCGCTGTCGTCCATGGCCTCGGCCAGCGTCTCGCTCGGCGCGTCGGCGTTCGGCTTGTCGGCGCTGAGACAGCCGCCGAGCAGCACCGCGACGAACAGCACCGGTATCGACAGCACGGGGAGGGCAACGGTCGGTTTGTGAGTCTTCACTTTTCGATTCCCGCGAACGTTCTGAAAGACGGGCCGTCCACAGGCGCACGGCCCGGTGGCGGACGGCAGCGACGGCGTCAGCGGGAGGCGATCGGCGGGCGGAACGGGCGGTCGCTTCGCGACGCCGGCAAGGGATCGGGCAGGGTGGCACGGTAGTGCGTGCCATCGGTGATACGGTGCAGGTTGGCCGTCGCCAGCAGCGCCACGCCGGACGGCGCCGCGTGGTCGCCGCACTGGCACTGGTTGGGCGGCGCGTCGCCGTTGCAGTGCGGGCAGTCGGCGTGTTGCAGCGGGTCGTCGGCCGTCGCGGCGTCGTGGCACGGCATCGTCGCGTGGAGGTGCGCGGCGGCGCCGTCCGTGACCGTCGCCGGCACGTGGTCCGCAGCGGCCATCAGCAGCGGCTGTGCGGCCGCGAGCAGCGGCGTGCACGCCAGCAGCAGCGCGAGCAGCACGCGCAGCGCGCTGCCGCGGCGGTGTGCGCTCGGTGTCCGGCTTGGCGGTGGTAACTCGCTCACGGGCTGTCGTCAGGTGTCCTTGTCGTTGATGGCGTTGTCGATGCGCCCGATCGCGCAGCTGACCACCGACTTGGCCTTCGCGGCCGCGGCTTTGACGCCCTCGACCGACCCAACCTCAGGATAGCCGATCTTCGCCAGGGCCTCGACGACCTGCTCGCGCCACGCCGGGTTGCCGTCGACATGCACCTCGCCCTGCGCGACGTCGACGTCGACGGCCTGCGCCAGCTGCTGCTCGACCAGGCGGCTCTTGATGCTGTTCGCGCAGCCACCGCACTTGATGTTCTCGACCGCGATCGTGTAGCTCATGTCGGCTCTCCCGCGGCCGTGTGGCCGCAAGCGGCATTATCCATTCGACCAATGATCGGGCAGTCGCGTTCACTCGCCCGGCAGGCCGTGATCAGCCCGGCGAGTTCGTCGCGCAGGCCGCTGAGCGCCCCGATCCGCGCCTCGATCGCGGCCAGCTTGTTCTCGGCCAGCGCGCGCACGTCGCTGCGGACGTCGCCGTCGGCATCGCGCAGCGCGAGCAGCTTGCCGATCTCGTCGAGGCTGAAATCCATCGCCTGGGCGCGCCGGATGAAGCCGAGGCGGGCGATCTGCCGCGGGCCGTAGCGCCGCTGGCCGCCGCGGTTGCGCGTGACGCCCGCGAGCAGGCCGATGCGCTCGTAGTAGCGCAGTGTGTCGACGCTGACGCCGGTCGTGCGGCTGGTCTCACCGATGCTGAGATGGTCTGTCATGCGGACCCCGGTGTTGGTTGATGACGCAAAGATAAAACCTTGAGTTGACTCCAGGTCAAGCCCATCGGTGACGCGAATTGGCCGGCGGCGGCAGCCGCGGTGGGATTCCGCGACCCAGGTCGCACGGTTGCGAATGCGCAATGCGTCGGCAGCCGCCGACCCGCTAGCATGGGTGCTGTCAGACGCTGCCGGGCGGCGCTAAAGTCTTTGCGATTCAGGTCGATAGCTATTGCATCAGAAAATGCTAATAAACTGAACTTAGGACGAGACCGCACGTCAAAACTTGTAGAGACCGCGCCGCCGCGGCGAGGCGCCGCGGCAGCGACGAAATCGAGACTAAACGGAGCAGTACCATGTTTAGACACCTGATGACCCTGGCCGCGCTGGCGGCATCCGGCCTGGCCGCCGCCGCGGCGCCGGGCCCCGACCCGAGCGACGACACGGCCGCGGCACGCGCCGGCGTATCCGCGCTGCACGTGCTCGACCCGCGGGCCTATGTGCAGAGCGAGCTCGACTGGCGCTCGTACTACGTCAACCGCTTCGCTGCCGCGCGCGCCGGCGACGCCGCCGGGCGCGCGTCGCCGACGACCGGCAGCGGCAGCTGAGCGGGGAGGCGATAGCATGCGACAGACCCATCATGAGACCGCCGACCGCCCGCCGCTGGACGGCGTCAGCGACGTCGGCGAGCTCGACGACCGGTTCGCCGAGCCGCAGCGCGTAGCGCGCGCGCTCAATGTGGTGCCGCCGACCGCCGGTGACCGCTACGACACCCACACCCACGAGCTCAGCGACGCTGCCGCCGAGGCCGTGTCGCGGCTGCTGATCCGGGTCGTGCCGCTGGCCTACGGCGGCCTGCTCGGCTGGCTCGCCGACATGACCCCGTTCGGCCTGCTGCTCGGTGCGGCGGCGTCGGCGGCGTTCGATGTGCACATGGCGCAGCACTCGCTGCTGCGGCGCGGCGTGCGCTGGGTGCGGCACGACCTGTGTCCGCGCCTGCAGCGTGCCGGCCAGGGCATCGCGCGGCTGGCCGCACGTCTCGGCGTGGCGCTGCCGCGGGCACTGCGTCGCCTGCCGTGCGCCTGAGCGCGCAGGCGCGCTATGCTGGGGCCGAGCGTCACGACAGCGGAGGTACCCAGATGTCCAGACAGTCCGCCCGCGGGGCGCCCCTAGCCGCGCTGCTGACGGTATGGCTGGCGGGCGCGCTGACGCCACCGGCCGGCGCCGACGCGCTGTACCGCTGGATCGACGCCGATGGCCGGGTGCACTTCAGTGACCGACCGCCGATGCCCGGCGCGCCGGCCAGCGTCGAGCGCCTGCCGACACCGCGCTACGCCGATCCGGGGATCCCGTCCGGCCACTACTCGGTGACCGAGCAGCTGCAGCGCCTGCAGGCCGAGCGCCTGGCGCGCGAACAGCAGCGCCGCGAACGCCAGCGCGAGGCCCGCGAGCAGGCACTGCGCGAGCGCGAGGTCGCCGCGGCCGAGCGGGCCGCCGAGCAGGCCGCGGCCGCGCCGGCGCTGCGCACCCCGGTCTGGGTGACGCCGCGGCTGCGACCACCGACCTACCGCCACGGCCACCATCCGCGTGGACCGGCGCCCGCGACGCCGTACACCGGGCTGTGGAAGCCCGACCACCCGGCCTACCGGCCGCCGCAGCGCCGGCCGAAACCGGCGTCGGCGATGCGCGACGGCCGGTGATGCCGGCCGCCCGGCCGTGCGGTGGCGCCGGCGCTTGACTTGACCGACCGGTCTACTACAATCCGGCCATGAGCCCGAGCAGCGACACCCGCGAGCGCATCGTCGCGTCGGCGCGCGAACTGATCTACACGCGCAGCTACGCCGATGTCGGCGTCGCGCAGATCTGCGACGCCGCCGACGTCAAGAAGGGCAGCTTCTATCACTTCTTCCCGAGCAAGCGCGAGCTGACGCTGGCGGTGCTCGACGAGACCTATGCCGACGCCAAGACGCGCATGCTCGACCGCGCGTTCGACCCGCAGCTGCCGCCGTTGCAGCGGCTGCACCGCTTCGTTGAGCTCAATGCGCAGATCCAGGCCGAGCTGTTCGCCGAGACCGGCGTCGTGCCGGGTTGCCAGTTCGGCAACCTGGCAGCCGAGCAGGCCACGCAGGATGCGGTGCTGCGCGCCCGGGTCGGCGTCATGCTCGATCGCCTGCAGGCCGAGATCCGGGTCGCGCTGGGCGACGCGCTCGCCGCCGGCGAGGTCGCCGCGATCGACGTCGACGCGACCGCGGCGGCGATGCTCGCGTATTTCGAGGGCGTGCTGCTGATCGCCAAGTCGCACAACGACCCGGGCGTCGTCGCCCGGCTGCTGCCGGCGCTGCCGGACATCCGAATCGCGCCGGCCGCCGCGGCCGGGTAGCCGCCACATTTTTTCGCCGGCCACTAAACCGACCGGTCTACTAGACCACACTGCCTGACAGGAGAGACACGATGACCACCCCCACTGCCGCACTGCTCGATCCGACCCCGCCACCCGGCACCGAGGCGCGCGTCGACGCCGTGTTCACGATGGCCGAGGACATGCTCGGCTTCGTCCCCGCCGGCATGCGCCTGTATGGCGCCAGTCCCGAGCTGCTCGAGCTGTTTGCCGGCACGGTCGGTTACTTCCGCACCGGCACGGCGCTGTCGCCGCGCCTGACCGCGATGATCCGCTACCTGGTCTCTGAGCGCGCCGCCTGCCGCTTCTGCATAGACCTCAACGAGGGCATCCTGGCCGGCCTCGGTGCCGACCTCGAGCGGGTGCGCGCCGCGCGCGACGACCTCGCCCGGGCCCCGGTCGACGACGCCGAACGGCCGCTGCTGGCGCTCGCGCTGCACGCCGTCAGCTCGCCCGGCGCCGACGCCGCGCCGCTGGTCGCCGCGGCGCGCGCCGCCGGCTGGGGCGAGCGCGAGATCTTCGACGCGGTGTTGCAGGCGGCGTCCAACCGGGCGTTCAATCTGGTCCTGAAGACCTTTAACGTCGAGACCCAGGACGCCTTCGTCTGACCCGACCCCGAGCCAAGGAGATACCCGAGATGCAAGTTACCGAGGCCGTGCAGCGCCGCCGAGCCGTCAAGTGGTTCGACCCGGACCACCGCATGCCCGATGAGACCTTCGCGACGCTGATGCAGCACGCGCTGCTGTCGCCGACCGCGTTCAACATCCAGAACTGGCGCTTCGTCCGCGTCACCGATCCGGCGCAGCGCCGGGCGATCCGCGCCGCGGCCTGGGACCAGGCCCAGGTCGAGGAGGCCTCCGAGCTGCTGGTGCTGTGCTTCGACAACAATGCCTGGGACCGCGAACCGGCGCGCTACTGGCGGCTGGCGCCGCAGGAGGTCCAGGACTTCCTGGTGCCGGCGATCGGCGAGTACTACCGCGACAAGCCGCAGGTGCAGCGCGACGAGGGTATGCGTTCGTGCGGGCTGGTCGGCCAGAACCTGATGCTGGTCGCACAGCAGCTCGGTTACGACAGCTGCCCGATGGACGGCTTCGACTATGCCGCGGTCGGCGACATCATCGGCCTGCCCGACGACCACGGCATCGCGTTCATGCTGGCGATCGGCAAGGGGGTCAAGGAGGCGTGGCCGCGCCCCGGCCAGCTCGCCCTCGACGCGGTCATGGTCGAGAACCGCTTCGGCTGAGCGCGGCACCCGGCGGCGCCGGCGCGCGTCACCGGGTGTGCCGTCGGCCCGCGCCATGGACCGCCAGCCCGAGATCCAACCCGCCGACCCGGCGGCGCGCCGGCGGGCGCTGCGCTGGCTGCTGGTCGCGACCGCGCTCGGCGCCCTGCTGCTGTCCCTGGTCGACGGCGTGACCCGGCAGATCGACGACCCGCTGCAGGCCGAGCGCTGGCTCTACCTGCTGATCGGTCTGCTCGCGCTGGCCGGCCTGCTGATGCTGTGGCCGTTGCGCCGGCTGTGGCGGATCGGCGGCGACGCCATCCACAGCCGGCGTTTTCCGCCGCCGGGCCTGGCCGTGGTCCGCGCGACGCCGGTATTGCGCGACGCCGCGGCCCGAAGGCGCGGACGCCAGCTGCAGCTGTTCGCGCTCGCGATGGCGCTGATCGTGCTGTTGATCCCGGTGCTGCTGGCGTGGATGGTGCTCCGCCTTGTCGGCACGGCTGGCGCCGGCTGACCGCAGGACCACGCGATCACCGGCAGGCGGGGGCCGCAGCGCCAGAATTCCTGTCAGCCTGTGACGGCCCCGCCGGACTAAAGTAACGCCGCGCGGTCCCGTTATCGGGAACAAGATGCCCAGGCCCGGCCGCCTATGTTCCCGATCCCCCGTATCCTCCGTAGCGCCCGTCCCGCAGCCGTTTGGCTGCTGTGTCTGGTGCTGCCATGGATCGCGGCGTGCGAGGTTCAGGAGCGCCGCCCGTTTCGCGTCGGCACCAACGTCTGGCCCGGCTACGAGACCCTGTACCTGGCGCGCGAGCTCGGCGCCTACCGCAACAGCGACATCAAGCTGGTCGAGCTGCCAAACGCGTCCGAGGTGATTCAGGCGCTGCGCAACGGCACCCTCGAGGCGGCCGCGCTGACCCTCGACGAGGCACTGTCGGTGGCCCAGGACGGTTACGACCTGCGGGTCGCGCTGATCATGGATTTCTCGCGCGGCGGTGATGCGTTGATCGGTGGTGCCGACGTGGCCACGCTGGGCGATATCCGCGGCCGCCGTGTCGGAGTCGAGAGCACCGCCGTCGGTGCGATACTGCTCGACGCGGCGCTGCGCAGTGCCGGCATGTCAGTGGCCGATGTCGAGCTGGTGCCGCTGACCGTCGACGAGCACTACGACGCATTCGCGTCGCGCGAGGTGGACGCCGTGGTGACGTTCGAGCCGGTGCGTACACGCCTGCTGGACGCCGGTGGATCGCCGTTGTTCGACAGCTCGCGTATCCCCAACAGGATCGTCGACGTCCTCGTGGTGCCGGCGGACGTGGCACAACGGCGGCCTGACAGTCTGCGCACGCTGCTGCACGGGCATTTCATGGCGCTCGACTACATGCGCGCGGACACCGACGAGGCGATGCGAATCATCGCCGCGCGCATGCACCTGGAGCCGGATGCACTCGCGCAGCTGTTTGCCGGCCTGTTCCTGCCAGGTCTGGTCGACAATCATCACCTGCTGGCCGCGGGCCAGGCCGGCCTGCAGCGCTCGCTGGCCGAGCTGGTCGAGTTGATGCATGCACGTGGCATGCTGCACCGCAAGCCGGACACCGCCGGCATGCTGTCCGCCAGCTGGCTGCCGGCACGATGAGCGGCGCGCACCTGCGACCACCGCCGCTGCGGCGTGCCCTGGCCCTGACCCTGATCGTTCTGGTGGCGGTCGGGTTCGTGCTCGCGACGGTCCTCAACGTCGTGCTGCACGAGATACCGCGCGCAGAAGATCGCCAGACGCAGATCGCCAGGCAGCTGCTCGACACCATCCAGCAATCGATCGGCAGGGACCTGGTCGTCGGTGACGCACGGCACGCCGAGAGCATTCTGGCCCTGTACGGCACCTACCCGGATATCGACCTCGTGGTTGCCACCGACGCGGCCGATACGGTGGTGTTGTCGACACGGTTTGCGTACCGTGGCCGGGCTGCTGCCGAGGTCGCCGATGGGCTCGACACGGCGGCACTGGGCATGGTGCGCAAGAGCCGCCGACCGCTGTTGCAGCGCACCGGGGACGGCAGCGCGATCGTCGCCTACGCGCCATTGACACTGGCCGCGCGACCCGGGCAGCTGCGCCCGGCAGAGGTCGGTGTGCTGTACCTGCGCTACGACCTGCGCCGTGCCCGGGCGAATGCCTGGCGCACCGTGCTCGCTCCCGGTTACTGGACCGGGGTGCTGCTGGCGGTCGCGGTCAGCGGGCTGGTGTTGATCGGGTTGCTCAATCACTGGGTGTCGAACCCGTTACGCCACCTCGGTCAGCGGGTCGACCGGCTGGCGGCCGGCGATTTCGATGTTCGCTCCGGCCTGCAGGGCAACAGCGAGCTGGGCCGCCTCGGCCAGGGCTTCGACCGCATGAGCGCGCAGATCAGCGCATCGCGGCTGGCCCTGGAGCACGCCAATCGCGATCTCGAGGACCAGGTCCGCGAGCGCACCCGACACCTCGAGGAAGAGGTCCAGGTGCGACGCACCGTCGAGCGTGCGCTCAAGGCCGGTCAACGCCAGCTGCACAGCGTGCTTGAGGCGCTCGGCGAGGGCGTGGCGCTGTGGGATGCCGCGGGCGCCCTGCGTTACGCCAACCCGTCGCTGCATCGGCTGTGGCCGGGACAGGCGCTGGTCGCCGGCGAGACCTGCCTCGCCCAGGTCCTGACCGGGTTGCGCGACAAGGCCGGGAAGCCGCTGGCGTTTCATGCGCAACTGCCGGTGGCGATCCTGGAGCACCGCGCCGTACGCGACGGCCTGCTGGTGCGCTTCGACGAGGCGGGTACGGCGACCCGCTGGTTCAGTCTCGTGCTTGCCCCGCTCGACGCCGGCAAGCCGTCGTCGTCGGCCGGGCTGGTCCTATCGCTGAACGACGTCACCGACATCCAGTCACACAGCGAGTCGCTGGCGCGGCTGGCCAACTACGACCGGCTGACCGGCCTGCCCAACCGTAACCTGTTGCACGACCGCATGGCGGTTTCGCTGGCTCACGACCGCCGCACCGGCCGCGAGACGGCCGTCTGCTACGTCGATCTCGACGGTTTCAAAGACGTCAACGACGCGTTTGGCCACGAGGCCGGTGATGCTCTGCTGCAGGAGGTCGCGCGCCGCCTGAGTGGCGAGATGCGCAGCGAGGACACCGTCGCGCGGCTCGGTGGCGACGAGTTCGTGCTGCTGCTCGGCGACCTGACGCAGCGCTGGGACTGCGAACCGGTGTTGCAGCGCGTGCTGGATTCGCTGAGCGAGCCCTACCGGATAGACGGCGAGCTGGTCGACGGCATCACCGCCAGCATCGGCGTGACCCTGTGTCCGAACGACGACAGCGATCCCGACACCCTGCTGCGGCACGCCGACCACACGATGTACGCGGCCAAGCGCGCCGGCAAGAACCGCATCCGCTGGTTCAACCCGGACCACGAGCGGCGCGCCGAGGCCAGTGAACAGACGCTCGGTGAGATCGCCCACGCGCTGCGCGTCGGTGACCTGGTCCTGCACTTCCAGCCCAAGGTCGACTGTCGGGCGGGCAGCGTGGTCGGCGCCGAGGCGCTGCTGCGCTGGCAGCATCCGGTACTGGGGATGCTGCCGCCGGCCCATTTCGTGCCGTTGATCGAGGACAACGAACTGGCTGTCGCGGTCGGCGATTTCGCGATCCGCGAGGCCCTGGCGCAGATCTGCGAATGGCGCCAGGCCGGTTACCAGCTGACGCTCAGCGTCAACGTGTTCGTCCGCCAGCTGCAGCAGGCCGATTTCGTCGACAAACTGGCGGCGCAGATCGCCGACAGCGGCTGCGGCGAGCGCGTCGACCTCGAACTGGAGATAATCGAGAGCGCGGCGCTCGAAGGGGTCGCCGATATCGGCAGTCTGGTCGAGAGCTGCCGCAAGCTCGGCGTGAGCTTCGCCCTCGACGACTTCGGTACCGGCTACTCGACGCTCGATCACCTGCTGCGCATACCGGCCGGGGTGCTGAAGATCGACCGGACCTTCGTCCGCGACATGCTGAGCGACCCGCATGACCGCACCCTGGTGCAGGCGATCATCGGCCTCGGTGAGTCGTTCGACCTGTCGATCGTCGCCGAGGGCGTCGAGGCGCGCGAGCAGGCGCTGTGGCTGCTGCGCAGCGGTTGCGACGTCATGCAGGGCTCCTACTTCGCCGAACCGATGGCGGCGGACCAATTCATTGCCTGGGTCGACGGCTATGCGCCGGACCCGGCGTTCGCGCATCCGGACCAGGAACCCGAACCACATGGACAGCGGACCCGCGCTCGCGTTTGACGATGCCTTCGTCACCGGGATCGAGGTGATCGACGTGCAGCACCGCAACCTGATCAACCTCGCCAACGAGGCCGCCGAGGCCCTGTCCGCCGACCCGTCGCCGGCGCAGGTGCGGTCGCTGGTGCGCGAGCTGCTCAGCTACGCGATCTACCACTTCCGCACCGAAGAACAGCTGATGCAGGAGTACGGCTACGTCGGCGCGGAGTCGGAAAGCCACATCGCACGCCACCGTGACTTCTCGGCCCGCGTGGTCGACGTTCAAGAGAAACTGCAGCGTTGCGAGTACGTCGACACCGGGGAACTGGTGGAATTCCTCGCCGACTGGATCCGCCACCACATCCTCGGCACCGACCAGGACCTCGCGGCGCATATCCTGCGTTGCCGCGCCGAGGCCGCACACCAGGCGGCTACTCCGCTTTCGCCTCGCGACTGAGCAGGTTGGTGACCGCCGCGGCCGGCGCCAGGCCCTGGTACAGCACCCGGTAGGTCTGCTCGGTGATCGGCATCTCGACGCCGAGCGCCGCCGCCTGGGCGCGCACCTCGCGCGCGGTGCCGACGCCCTCGACCTCCTGGCCGATCTCGCGGCGCGCGCTCGCGATGTCGAGTCCGCGCGCCAGTGCCAGGCCCATGCGCCGGTTGCGTGACTGGTCGTCGGTGCAGGTCAGCGCGAGGTCGCCGAGCCCGGCCAGGCCCATGAAGGTGTCCGGACGCCCGCCGAGCGCGCGGCCGAGGCGCATGATCTCGTGCAGGCCGCGGGTGATCAGCGCGGCGCGCGCGTTGGCGCCGAAGCCGAGCCCATCGGAGATCCCGGCGGCGATCGCCATGACGTTCTTGCTCGCGCCGCCGACCTGCACGCCGACCAGGTCGTCGCTGGTGTAGGCGCGGAAGTTCTGCCCGTGCAGGTAGCCGGCGACGCGCTCGCCGTGGATCGCGTCGTCGGCGGCGACCGTGATCGCGGTCGGCAGGCCGCGCGCGACCTCGCCGGCGAAGGTCGGCCCGGAGACCACGGCGCGGCCGCAGTCGGGCAGGCGGGCGGCGGCGACGTCGCTGAGCAGGCCGCCGCTGTGCGGGTCGAAGCCCTTGGTCGCCCAGCTCAGGGTCGCGAGGCCGGGGCGGAGGTCGGCGACGCGGTCGACGACGGCGGCGAACGCGTGGCTTGGGACAACGACCAGTACCTCGTCGGCGTCGCCGACGCACGCGGCGAGGTCGCTGGCGGGCGTCAGCCCGGCGGGCAGCGCGACGCCGGGCAGGTAGTGGCGGTTCTCGCCGTCGCGCTCGAGCGCGTCGACCTCGGCCGGGTCGTGGCCCCACAGCGCGACCCGCGCGCCGTTGCGCGCCAGCTGGATCGCCAGCGCCGTGCCCCAGGAGCCGGCGCCGAGGACCGCGAGACGGGGCGGCGCCGACGACAACTCAGTGCGCGGCGCCGGCGTCGCCCTCGGGCTGCTGCGCGGCGCGGGCCTGGCGCTGCTGCGCGTACAGGGCCTCGAAGTTGACCGGTTGCAGCACGAACTGCGGAAAGCCGCCGCGCGAGACCAGGTCGGAGACGGTCTCGCGGGCGTACGGGAACACGACGTTCGCGGCGCCGATGCTCATGACCGCCTCGGTCTCCTCGTCGCTGAAGCCCTGGACGACGAACAGGCCACCCTGCACGACCTCGACCAGGAACACGGTCTTGCCGTCGTGCTTGGCGTCGACCGTGACCTTGAGCGCGAGCTCGAAGTGGTTGTCGCCGGCACGCTGGATCTGGGTGTTGAGGCCGACGTTGATCTCCGGCGTCCAGTTCTCCTGGAAGATCGCCGGCGAGTTCGGTGCCTCGAACGACAGGTCCTTCGTATAGATGCGTTGCACCAGGAACTGGCGCTGCGGTTCTTGCTGATCGGTCACGGCGATACTCCGACGGGTGGGCGTGTTGCGGCGGCGCGCACGGCGCCTACTTGCGCTGGACCGGCAGGTTGGCGTTCTCCCACGCCAAGATGCCGCCGCGCAGGTTCCTGACGTTGTCGAAACCGCTCTTGCGCAGCGCCTTGCAGGCCGCGCCCGAGCGCGACCCGCTGCGGCACACGGCGACGATCGGGCGGTCGCGGTATTTCTCCAGCTGTTTGACGTTGTTGGCGAAGCCGTTCAACGGGATGTTGATCGCGTTGACGATATGGCCGTCCTTGAACTCGGCGATCGAGCGCACGTCGACGACCACGGCGTCCTCGTGGTTGATCAGCGCGGTGGCGCCGGCCGGGTCGATCGCATGCTTGCCGCCGGGGTCGGCGACCAGGTTCCAGATCAGCGCCGACAGCACGATCAGGAAGGCCGACACCAGCAGCGTGTGGTTGCCGGCGAATTCGATCAGTTGTTCGCTCATGTCTCTACATCCACGCCAGACCCGGGCCTCGAAACGCAGAGACGGGCGGTCCGGTCCCGCCCGTCTCTACACGCAGTCTGTCGGTGCGTCGGCCGCCGGCAGGCGGCGGATCAGTGCTCGTGGGAACAGAACACCTCGCGCATCATGCAGATCAGCCGCAGGGTCCGGTTGTCGCTGACCCGGTAGAAGACCCGATTGGCGTCTTTGCGCGACGTGAGGATACCCTTATCGCGCAGGATCGCAAGGTGCTGGGAGATGTTGCTCTGCGAGGTCCCGACCTGGTCGACGATGTCCTGCACACTGACCTCCTCATCACCGAGCGTGCACAGGATCTTCAGCCGCAGCGGGTGCGACATCGCCTTCAATGACCGCGACGCGCGGTCGATGTCCTCGTCTCCCTCGAGCAGGGAGAGTTCCTGATCAAATTCGTCGTGCATGGAAACTACTTTCTTTTCGTGAAGATTCACTACTACTCACTCCTCCTGAAGTCGGGCTATTAATTAGCCTCTAATCTAATAATAGACCCACATTGGAACAGGAAGTTGTATCGGCCGCCTAGCTTTTTTTCTTCACGTCGGCGCAAAAATCTTTTATGACCCGACGGCCGGCCCGCCGTCCGCCGCTGTCGCAGCTGGTAGAATGGCCCGGTGCGCGCGCCGCTACAGGCGCCGGGACAGGCGCCGGATGCCTGGAGGTTTTCCTGATTTTACAAGAGGTTATTTGGTCGGCAACCGGTTGAGCAGGCATCCGGGCCGAGTCACAATCTGGCGATGAGCAACAGGGTACGTCCAGCAGTTCTCCTCATCTTCGACGGCTGGGGCATGAGCGACAATACCGACCACAACGCCATCGGCGCGGCCGCCAAACCGGTCTGGGACCGGTTGTGGAGCAGCTACCCGCACACGGCGATCGCGACGTCCGGCTCGGCCGTCGGCCTGCCCGGTGGGCAGATGGGCAACTCCGAGGTCGGCCACCTGAATCTCGGTGCCGGGCGCGTCGTCTACCAGGAGTTCACGCGCATCGGGCGCTCGATCCGCACCGGCTCGTTCTTCACCAACCGCACGCTGACCGACGCCGTCGATCTCGCCGTCGAGCGCGGCAGCGCCGTGCACATCCTCGGCCTGCTGTCGCCGGGCGGCGTGCACAGCCACGAGGACCACATCCACGCGATGGCCAGGCTGGCGGTCGAGCGTGGCGCGCCGCAGGTCTACCTGCATGCCTTCCTCGACGGCCGCGACATGCCGCCGAAGAGCGCGGCGCCGTCGCTCGAGAAGATGGACGCGGTGTTCGCCGGGCTCGGCCGCGGCCGCATCGCGACCATCGTCGGCCGTTTCTACGCGATGGACCGCGACCACCGCTGGGACCGCATCAAGTGCGCCTACGAACTGATCACCGAGGGCACGGCCGTGCACTGTGCCGCCAGCGCGGTACAGGCCCTCGAGGATGCCTATGCGCGCGGCGAGAGCGACGAGTTCGTCGCCGCGTCGTGCGTCGGCGAGCCGGTCCGGGTCAACGACGGCGACGTCGTGATCAACATGAACTACCGCTCCGACCGCGCGCGGCAGATCACGCGTGCGTTCATCTTCGACGATTTCGGCAGCTTCGCGCGCAACGTCACGCCGAAGCTGTCGGCGTTCGTGTCGCTGACCGAGTACAGCAAGGACTTCGACATCCCGGTCGCGTACCCGCCGGAGCGTCTCGAGAACACCTTCGGCGAGTACATCGCCAACCTCGGGCTGCACCAGCTGCGCATCGCCGAGACCGAGAAGTACGCCCACGTGACGTTCTTCTTCAACGGCGGCATCGAGGCGCCGAACGAGGGCGAGGAGCGCATCCTGGTACCGTCGCCGAAGGTCGCGACCTATGACCTGCAGCCGGAGATGAGCGCGCGCGAGGTCACCGACGAGCTGGTCGCGGCGATCGCCAGCGGCCGTTTCGACGCGATCATCTGCAACTACGCGAACGGCGACATGGTCGGCCATACCGGCAACTACGACGCCGCGGTGCAGGCCATCGAGGTGCTCGACGAGTGCCTCGGCCGGGTCAGCGGCGCGGTGCTAGAGGCCGGCGGCGAACTGCTGATCACCGCCGACCACGGCAACGCCGAGCAGATGATCGACCCCGTGGCGCAGCAGGCGCACACCGCGCACACGACCAACCCGGTACCGCTGATCTACGTCGGCGGACGTGCGTCGGCGCTGATGGACAACGGCGCGCTGTGCGACATCGCGCCGACGCTGCTGCAGATCATGGGGCTCCACCAGCCGGCCGAGATGACCGGCCGCTCACTGCTGCTCGCCGCCGACGCCGACGCCGCCTGACGCGGCAGCGCGCAGCGGCAACGACGACCAATCACCCGCGCGGAGGTGCGATGCGTCTGCCTGCCCTGATCCTCGTTGCCGCCGCCCTGGCCGGGGCGGGCCTGCCGGCATGGGGCGCGTCGGGCGCCGAGGAGCAGCGCGCCGAGCTCGACACGGTGCGCGAGCGGATCAGCGGTCTGCGCGCACAGATGCGCGATACCAGCGGCGAGAAGTCGGCGCTGACCGACCGGCTGCAGAGCGCCGAGCAGCAGATCGGCCGCCTGGCGCGCAAGCTGCGCGTGCTCGACGGCCGCCTGACGCGCCAGCGCCAGCGCCTCGCCAACCTGGATACCGAGCGCCAGGCGCAGCAGCGTGCGCTCGAGGGCCAGCGCGCGGCACTGGTCAGCCAGGTGCGCGCGGCCTACGCGATGGGCCGCCAGGAGCGCCTGAAGATCCTGCTCAACCAGCAGGACCCGGCCACGGTCAGCCGGGTCATGGCCTACTACGACTACCTCGGCAGGGCGCGCGCGCAGAAGATGCAGGTGATCCGCGACCAGCTCACGGCGATCGCCGCGACCGAGCGCGAGATCGGCGCCGAGCAGCGCAAGCTGGCCGCGCTGCGCGACGAGCAGGCCGGCGAACTCGCGGCGCTGGAGCGCTCGCAGGCGCTGCGCCGCGACGTCGTCGCCAAGCTGACCCGCGAACTCAACGACCAGAGCCGCCGCCTCGACCGCCTGCAGAGCGACGAGCGCGAGCTCGAGACCCTGATCAGCGGCATCGAGGAGGCGCTCGCCGACATCCCGGTCGGCGACGCCCAGCAGGTCGCGTTCGCCGGGCGCCGCGGCCAGCTGCCGTGGCCGGCGCGCGGCCGCATCGTCAACCGCTTTGGCGCGCCGCGTCTCGGAAGCCTCGATTGGGACGGTGTTATGATCGCCGCACCCGAAGGACGCGAGGTGCGTGCGGTACACCATGGCCGGGTCGCGTTCGCCGACTGGCTGCGCGGTTTCGGCCTGCTGCTGATCGTCGACCATGGCGACGGCTACATGACCCTGTACGGCCACAACCAGAGCCTGTTCAAGGAAGTCGGCGACTGGGTCGATGTCAATGAACCGGTTGCCCTGGTCGGCAGCAGTGGCGGCCGCGAGCAGGCGGGTGTGTACTTCGGTATCCGCCACCAGGGGCGTGCGGTCGACCCGGCCAAGTGGTGTCGCCGGGCGAACGGCCGAAACGTGGGCTAGCGCGCATCTGCGCCGCGCGCTGCGCCACGACGCGCGGGCCTGCGTCGCTTTCCCGGCCCATTGGCCTATTCTGAGGTTGTTATGAAACAGATTCCCTTCGCGGCCGTGCTCGCCGCTGTCCTGGTCCTCGCCGTGGCGCTGCCCGGCGATCGCAGGCTGCATGCCGAGGCGGCGAACGAGACCGCGAGCGGCCTGCCGCTCGAAGAGCTGCGCGTGTTCGCCGAGGTGTTCGGCCGGGTCAAGAACGACTACGTCGAGCCGGTCGACGACCGCAAGCTGCTCAAGTACGCGATCGAGGGCATGCTCAGCGGCCTCGATCCGCACTCGGCGTATCTCGACGAGGAGGACTACCGCGACGTGCGCGTCGGCACCAGCGGCGAGTTCGGCGGCCTCGGCATCGAGGTCGGCATGGAGAACGGCTTCGTCAAGGTGATCTCGCCGATCGACGACACCCCGGCGCAGCGCGCCGGCGTGCTCGCCGGCGATGTCATCGTCCGCCTCGACGAGAAGCCGGTGAAGGGCATGACGCTCGACGAGGCGGTCAAGCTGATGCGCGGCAAGCCGGGCACCGAGCTGAAGCTGACGATCGTCCGCGACGGCGTCGACAAGCCGCTCGAGATCGTCGTCGTGCGCGACATCATCAAGACCGTCAGCGTCAAGCACCGCATGCTCGATCCGGGCTTCGGCTATGTGCGCCTGTCGCAGTTCCAGGCGCGCACGCCAGAGGACATGCTGACCGGCATCGGCGCCCTGAAGCGCCAGGCCGGCGGTTCGCTGAAGGGCCTGGTGCTCGACCTGCGCAACAATCCCGGCGGCGTGCTCAACGCCGCGGTCGCGATCAGTGACGCGTTCCTTACCGGCGGCACGATCGTCTACACCGAGGGTCGGATCAAGGACTCGCAGCTCAAGTTCAAGGCGGCACCCGATGACGTGCTCGAAGGCGCGCCGATCGTCGTGCTGGTCAACGGCGGTTCGGCATCGGCGTCGGAGATCGTCGCCGGTGCGCTGCAGGACCACAAGCGCGCCGTGATCATGGGCCAGGAGACCTTCGGCAAGGGCTCGGTGCAGACCATCGTGCCGGTCAACGAGCGCACCGCGGTCAAACTGACGACGGCACGCTACTTCACGCCCAACGGCCGCTCGATCCAGGCCGAGGGCATCGTGCCCGACATCGCTCTCGCCAACGTGCGCCTGACGCGCGGTGACGACAGCGCCACCCAGCTCAAGGAGTCCGACCTCGCCGGGCACCTGCAGAACACCGAGAACGGCGACGGCGATGCGACCGGCGACGCCGCCGACGATGCGGCCGGCGACGCCGCCACGGCCGACGACTACGCGCTCAACGAGGCGCTGAATCTGCTCAAGGGCCTGGCGATCCTGCGGCCCGGGGCGGCATGAACCGGCTGCTCGGCCTGATCTGCCTGCTGGCCGCGTGGCCGCTGGCGGCGGCCGAGCCGGCGCGCATCGCGATCATCATCGACGACCTCGGTAACCACCGCACGCTCGGCCACCGCGCGCTGGCGCTGCCCGGCGCCCTGACCTACTCGGTGCTGCCACGGCGCCCGCACAGCGCCGACATCGCGCGGCGCGCCCACGCCGCCGGCAAGGAGGTCATGCTGCACCTGCCGATGCAGACCAGCGACGGCCGGCGCATGGGCGGCGGCGGCCTGTCGCTGAGCATGGACCGCCGCCAGTTCATGTACGCGCTGCGCGACAGCCTGGCCTCGGTGCCGCACGTCGTCGGCGTCAACAACCACATGGGCAGCCTGCTGACCCAGCACCCGGGCGCGATGCGCTGGCTGATGGAGGACCTGGCCTGCTACGACCGCCTGTACTTCGTCGACAGTCGCACCGACGTGCGCACCGTCGCGCGTCGCCAGGCCCGCGCGGCCGGCCTCGCGAACGCCGAGCGCGACGTGTTCCTCGACAATCGGCAGGAGCCGGAGTACATCCGTGGCCAGCTGCATCGCCTGATCGCCGAGGCGCGCCGGCACGGTAGCGCGATCGGCATCGGCCACCCGTATCCGGCGACGCTGGCCGTGCTGGCTGAAGAATTGCCGCGATTGGCCGAACAGGGTATTCAACTGGTGCCGGTCTCGCGACTGGTCGAACGACAAAGGAATGACCGCCTATGGCACGCGTCCTCGTCCCCCTTGCGAACGGCTGCGAAGAACTCGAAGCCGTAACCATCATCGATCTGCTGCGCCGCGCCGGCGTCGAGGTCGTGACCGCCGGCCTCGCCGACGGCCCGGTGACCGCGAGCCGCGGTGTCGTGCTGCTTCCCGACCAGCCGCTCGACGCCGTGCTCGGCGAGGATTTCGACATGATCGTGCTGCCCGGCGGACTGCCGGGCGCCGACCATCTCGACGCCGACCCGCGGATCCATACGCTGCTGCAGCGCATGGCCGAACAGGGCCGCTACACCGCGGCGATCTGCGCCGCGCCGAAGGTGCTGCTGAACGCCGGCCTGCTCGACAACCACAAGGCGACCGCCTACCCCGGCGTCATCGATGCCAGCGACGCGATCGGCGCGCAGCTGCTCGACGACCCGGTGGTCAGCGACGGCAACGTGGTCACGTCGCGCGGCCCGGGCACGGCGATGGATTTCGCGCTGACGTTGATCGAGCGGCTGCTCGGCGCCGAGCAACGCCGCGCCGTCGAACAACCGTTGCTGCGACCGTGACGCGTCGCTGAGGAAACCTGCCATGTCCCGTACCGGCAAAATCGCCCTGATCGTACTGATTCCCGTCGTGCTCTACGGCGTCGCCAAGGGCCTGCTCTACTACCAGGCCAAGAGCACCGTCGACGACATCGTCACCGCCGCGTCGAACCACGCCGATATCCGCTACGCCGACATCGCGACCGACCTGCGCGGCGCGGTCACGGTCAGCCAGATCACTGTGCAGCCGCGCGGCTCGGCGGACACGCTGGGCATCGACACGCTGCGCATCAGCAGCGACGGCCCGCTGTTCTTCTTCGAGAGCGCCAACTGGAAGCCGGGACAGAACGCGCCGCCGTCGCGCCTCGCGTTCGACATCCGCGGCGTCAAGCTGCCGCTGAACGCCGAGATGCTGCGCAAGCCGGTGCCGGTGATGCCGCCGCAGGGCGCGGACGCGAATCCGTGCAGCGCGGGCCTGGAGCTCGATCCGGAGCTGCTGCAACAGATCGGTTTCGCCGAGCTGCACATCGACATCGGCGGCCGCTACCACCTCGACGAGGACCGCCAGACGCTCGACGTCGGCATGGAGTTCGACGTCCACGACATCCAGTCGATGTCGCTCGGCCTGACGCTCGCCGATGTCGATGTCCAGGCGCTCAATGCCGGCGCCCCGCCGGCGCTCAACCTGGATACCTTCAGCGTCAGCATGCGCATTGATCCGGCGTTCGGTCGCCAGTTGCTGAAGACCTGCGCGATCGGCAGCGACCAGCCGGTGCAGGCGTGGAGCGACCACCTCGCCGAGCGCGCGCTGCAGCAGTTCGAGCTGCAGGGCGTGTCGCTCGGCGGCGGCCTGCGCCGCGCGCTGCGCGACTTCTACCGCGATTGGGGTGAGTTCACGATCGAGGCCAGGCCGAGCAACCCGATCGGTCTGCTCAGCCTGATGTTCCTGCCGCCCGACCAGCTGGCACCGGCGCTCGGCCTGCGCATGCGCCTCAACGACCAGCCGATCGCCGATACCAGCTTCGACTGGCAGCAGCCGGACGCGCAGCGCCTCGCCGCGCTGTTGAGTGGCGAGGTCCCCGCCGAGGCGATCGAGCAGCAGCCGGCGGCAGCCAGCCGGATCCTCGTGCGCCGCCAGTACGAGCGCGTCGACGTCGCCGACATCGACGCCTATGTCGATCACAAGGTGCGCGTGAAGCCGCGCGGCCAGCCGATGCGCGAGGGGGTGCTCAAGGGCATCGTGCGCGGCGAGGCCGAGGTCGAGCAGGCGCTGCACGGTGGCAAGTACACGGTCTATGTACCGCTCGCCCAGATCGAGAGCCTGCAGGCGCTGATGCAGCGCCAAATCACCAACTAGATCACCAACTGACGCTGCGCCCGCCGACCGCCGCGGCGGCGTGCACGGCGCCTGCCGCGCGAGGTCCGGCCTGTATGCGGCATTGGCCGAACGACGCCAAGGCTACGCGCGTCGGACACGCCGCCGGCCTCCATCATTGATCGCGGCGATCCGCAGACTGCGCTCGGCGCCCGGCACCGTGCTGTTCGGGTTCCTGCCCGGGGCGGCCCGGTTTGCTCGCGAACGATGGCTGCGGCGATGACTCGCGCCCCGGGCCGCTGCCGCGACGGCGGCGCGAGCGGCAGGGCCCTGCCTGCACCCTGCATGAGCCGGACGGCGCCATCCCTGCAGCTGGCTGATGTTGCGCTGGTTTCCGCGAGCTTCTGAGCAATACCGGGCGTGGTTGTTTGTACCGGGCGCGGTGCTGTGCGGATGCCTACGATTCCCCGC
>JAAUYD010040093.1_pt1 | contig 41568 bp, 38 predicted proteins | sample 7278101 | NCBI WGS metagenome assembly JAAUYD01 (sample SAMN14350128, study PRJNA611818) | marine sediment metagenome | isolation source: surface marine sediment (0.6m) | place: French Polynesia: Moorea | collected 2018-08
CGCCGTTGTATCTGCTATCGCCGAGGGGTTCATCGAAGGGAAGGATATTGTTTGCCAGATACGAAGCCATAACGGGGATATTGAGGCTGGCTTACATCCAGCAACCGGCGGAGACGGCTCAAAAGCATGCTCAGCTGATATGCTGATGGAGGCGCTGGTCGCCTGTGCCGGTGTTACCCTCAAAGCCGTGGCCACGGCAATGCGCATTCCCCTCAAGCATGCCAAAGTAATTGCTGAGGGGAAATGGGACGCTCGCGGGACGCTTGGTGTAGACCGGGCAGCTCCAGTTGGTCTTACGGAGGTCAAGTTAACGTTTGAGATTGATAGTTCGACAGAATCAGAAAAGATAGAAAAACTGATTCAACTCACTGAGCGATATTGCGTCATCTTTCAGACGCTTGCTGATCCTCCCAAAATCGTAAGTCAATACCAAATTCCAGCGTAAGGTATGCCTCCTTGGTTTAAAGAGTCAACCATATGGGTAAAGGCCAAGGTAATCCTATGAAATTGGTTCCTATCGTGCTTTCCAGCTACTCGCGGTCGATTTTTTTTGGCATTCGACAAATGTCATGATTTCGTTTGAGGTGGATTGCCAGTAGGCGTCCAGCGGCGACACTCACATGAATTAATCTGAATCTGTCTTCAGGGTATCATGAGGCCGCCGTCGATTACGACCACTGAACCGGTCATGTAGGCTGAGAGGTCTGAGCACAGGAAAGCAACCATCGGGGCGATGTCCTGCGGTTTTCCCAGTCGGCGCTGAGGGATGGCTTTCAGGTAACGGGCTAACTTTTGCTCATCTTCGCTTAAATCCTTAATCATATCTGTTTGAATCCAGCCGGGTGCTACGGCGTTCAGCCGGATATTGTAGCGCGCCCATTCAATGGCCATCGCTTTGGTGAAGTGGGCAACCGCGGCCTTACTGCAATTGTAAATCGACTGATCAGGACCGGCCACGAAAGCCCCCACCGATGCCATGTTTACAACCCGTCCATATTTTTGCTTGATAAAATGTTTGCCCGCCGCCTTTGTGAACCGAAAAGTGCTTTTCACATTAGCATCGATGAGCAGATTATATTCATTTTCGCTCGTGTTCATCAGCGGTTTGCGCAACAGCGTCCCGGCATTGTTGATCAACAGATGCAATCCCCCCAGCGATGCGATACAACTTTCCACTACTTCGTTGACGGCCTGAACATCTGTGGCATCAGCAGCGATTGCCAGAGCCGAGCAGCCCATGACCCGAACCATCTCGGCTGTTTTTTCTATCTGGCTCTGCGTACGGGCGGTTACGCAAACATTGGCGCCTGCATCTGCCAGGGACAAAGCAACCGCTCTGCCGATACCCCGGCCGCCTCCAGTCACCAGTGCTATCTTTCCCTTCAGATCGATCTCAACCGCCATGGCCGTCTCCTTAGCATTGCTTTCAAAACAACTGTTAGAGGCTGTTTCAAAATCGCATCTAATGCTTAATGGCTGTGTTGCTGGCCGCCTAAAATGCTCACATATATTGGTTTGATTTTTATTACATGATTGAATCGGTTGTGGCTGTACACATAACCAATCAAGCTGTCTTTGGGCATGGTCATTTTATGGATTCGGAGAGCGATGTGAATAAATCGCTCTTCGAAGCCGGCATCGATCTTCTACTGCGTAAAAATCGCCATAGGCGGCATAGGCCCGCCCCATGCAGCCGGCACCGCAAATAGGATAATGGTGACAATCTTGACAATCTTTTAGCCGTGTGAAGCGATCCTGTTTTACCTGCTGCAAACGGCTCCACCGATCAATCATTGCACCAATCGTCACCGCAAACGGACGATCATAAATATCTTTGATGCCGGCACCGTTTGCGTGCAACATGACACAGGGGAAAAGGTTTCCGTCTGCGGTGACATAAGGCGTTTCGATAAATGTGCAGCACGTGTCGACTGCTTCACCGGAGCCGGTGCTCCATTCTAACGCAGCGATATTGGCGATCCGGCGATATCGCTCACCGAAGCGTTGGTCTTGCCGAAAACGCGCCAATAACGTTTCATATTGTGATGGTGTCGGTGGTTCCAAATAACCCGGCAGGGCAGCCCGGCCACTTGAGACTAAGGTTCCGGTGACGAATTGGCCGATCCCCATATCGTCGGCCATCCGCAGCAGGTCGGGAATTTCATCAAAATTGTGCCGCATCTCTGTAAAGGTGATGCAGATTCGCGCAGCCATCCCGGCTTTTACCAGCAATTGCAAACCGTTCACAGTTCGATCGAAACTTCCGTTTCCCCGCACCCGATCATGAGTCATCGCAGTCGCACCTTCGAGACTGGTCTGGATCATCAGTCCCTGGTCGAATAGCGGCAGGAAGAGATCTACATGCACCGGAGTGATCAAAATGGCATTGGTTTGAAGCCGCACCTCCCTTATCGTCGGCCGAGCACAGGACTCGGAGATGACGCTGTACCAATCCGGGTGGGTCAGCGGTTCGCCCCCGGTGATGATCAGCGTTTGGGTACCCAAGGCCGCAAATTGATCGATCAAACGCAGCACCTGTTCCCGGGGAACCGCCGACCCCACGACGTCGGGGCCACTGTCCGGCCAGCAATGTCTGCAACTCAGGTTGCAACGATTGGTAATTGCCAGGGTCACCGTTTTGGGTGGCCTCAGCCCGGCCTCGTTCAACCGCCGAATGATGTCCGCGGAAGCATTCATCAATGAATTTCCAAAACTCAGACCCGAATACTCAGGAATCTAAATCCGGAACCCTTTTTATCCTTATGCCGGCTTGCTGATCATCTGGTACAAGGCGATACTCACAGGTTCCGTCAACAGGTCGTCGGCTCTACCCAGAAAGTCTTTCAAGTAGGGCATGGCCAAATGCTCATCCAGATCTTTCTTGCTGGTCCAATTTTCATACAGCATCAATACCGCAGAATTATCGGCTGATTGATGCAGGTCGTAGTTGATGCATCCGTCTTCTTGTCGAGTGGGTGCCACTAAAGCCGTGACGGCTTCCCGGACGTCTGCCTCCTTGCCGGGCTTTGCTTTAAATGTCGCAACGACAGTGACTTGTTCTGCTGACATGCGTGACCTCCTTTTGGTCGGTTACCCCTCCGCACTGGTCGGATCGATGACTCGCCGAACCTGGGAGACTTGGTTTGCCGGGAACCCCCCTTTTTGCGCATGTTCCATGACCATCTCCTTGTTTGGCGCAATATAGACACAGTAGATCTTGTCGTCGGTGACAAAGCTCTCCACCCATTGAATCTGCGGGCCCAACTCAGTCAGCACCTGACAAGATTTTTGTGAAATACCTTGAAACTGATCATCTCCAAGTTGCCCGGCGCCTGGCAGTTCGCGTTCGATGATGTACTTTGGCATGCAATTGCTCCTTTTTTGAGAGGTTTGAGTTAAATACCAAGTTTCCATCCCATTTTTATAAACTTACACTGACTATACGTCTAATCACTTCGAGTGTCATTAACAAACATGCTTGAAGTATTTATCCAGACCCATGTGGTAGTGCATTTGCAAAAAACCCTTTTTACCCATTTGGGGCAGTAAGGAGAGATAGGTCCAGCCTTCGGTTGGCAGGCTGTACCGCTCAAGCCCCGGTTCGGTGCAATGTCGACAAGCGGAGAACCGGCCAACCCGGCGGCGGATGGCCAGGGCCTCATTGGATGCCAGCAGCGTCTCGATAGCGGTATTGGTGACGTTCCCCGGGCTGGCATCGATTATGGGGCAGGGCAACAGCGCCCCTTGGCTGCGGATGAAAAAATAGTTGAACCCGCAGGAGCAAGGCTTTCGCATGCGGCCTGACCGAAGATAGCGCACCAGGCACTGCTCGTGATACGACCACCGGGATTCCGTTTTGCAAAAGAATCGCAGCATCTCCTTAATCTGTCGTGGTGTAAATGCCAGGTCCTGCTCCCGATCCTGGTTTAAGTATCTGCCCCTGGTGATGATGCAGGGCGAAATAATCGTAAAAAGATTATTTTCCTCGGCATAGCGGGCGATGGCGTCGAGCTGCCCCACATTTAGCGGCAATATCGTGGTTTTTATGCCGATAATCAGGTTTGAAAATTCCAGCCGAAGTTGCTTCAGGCCCTGGATGGTTTGATCGACCTTGCGCCAGCCGCCCGGATAATTTCTGATGTGATCGTGCACCTGGTCAACGGCATCCATGGCACATACCATGACCAGATCCAGGCCCGCGCTCTGTGCTGCCGTCAAAATACTGCGACATTGGTCCAAAACGCGATGGGTCAGAAATCCGTTGGTCGTAACGGCGATGGATCGCAGCGACTGCAGGTGGCGCTTTGTCAATTCGCAAACCGCGGTCAGCAGTTCGTCCAGATCCGTCCGTAGAAACGGCTCCCCGCCGGTAATATCAAGCTCCACCAGCTCCCTGAACAGATCACGAGACAACAGAGCCAACCAATCTTCAGCGGTTAGCATTGGCGTATCCTCGGGGATCCGCCAAATATTGCACATGATACACCGGGCGATGCATCGATGGGTCACTTCGAGGCTGACGGCCAGCGGCTTCTGGGAGCTGCCGGTGGCACGCAGGTAACGGAACCGAAATCCGTTTTTAATCAGCTGCGCGGCCAGTGGTAAAATGGGATCCATCAGCCCACACCTTTTCAGGAAATTCGCTTGTGAATGATCTTGGGCAGCACCGGCCTGAAGTTGACCCCGTGAAGGCATGCCCACCAGACACCGCATTGATAGGATACCTGTTCCAGAGTGAAAAAAAACAAAAACGAAAAGGGATTCAGCCTGGGTTTTTTTACTGCGTACTCCACCATGCCGGCGGTCGTATGCATGCCCGCCATGATGACGGCGGCTGGTGCGGACAACCAGACAACCACCGGTATCATTACCAAATAGTAACGGGAGATAAAGCTGCAGCAATGATAGACGAAAGCGAAATAGCCGCGCAGGATGGCCACGAAGACGTGAGCGCGGGTCACCGGGATCTGCCTTTTCTTGAGCGTGGTGTGTTTTTTGACCCCGTCCACCACCAGCCAACCGACACTCGCAACCAGCAGGACAACGTTTTGCAGCACGATGGACAAAACGACGATCAGCCAGAAGATGGATTCGGTCCAGGGCAGATATAGGGTTTTCACCCTGCCGGTGTGCAAGCGCTGGAGCATGGGCTCGGAGGTGCCGTAGTCGTAACGCCGCGCACAAAAAGCCCCCAAGCGATTGCGGTGTTTGTGGGCCACCCGCCCCGCAGGCCGAAATTCCAGCACATGACCGGCATCTTGCATTCGCCAGCAAAAATCGACATCTTCGCCCACATGCAGGTGTTCATGGAACCCGCCTAAGCCTAAGAACACTGCGCGTCGCACCAGAAAATTACATGTGGGCACATAAAAAAACCGTTCGGCCTGTTCGGACCGTTTAAACCAGCCGCCAATCTTCAGGGCCGACTTGACCTTTTCATAGCGGTCCAGCTGTTTCTCTTCAACGGCGGCATCGACCCAACCACCCAATGCGCCCAGTGAACGATCCCTGAAAGCCGGCACCAATTCCCTGAGCCAGGTGGCGTCTGCCAGACAATCCGAATCGATAAATGCCAGAATCCCGCCCTTGGCGATTTCGGCAGCCCGATTTCGACAAAAAGAGGCTTGTCTATGCCGCTGCATGCGCATCAGATGGATGTTGGGAAATTTGACGACCTCATCAGGCGTAGCATCCTCGGAGGCATCATCCACCACGATGATTTCCAGCTTGCCCTTCGGATAATCCAGCTGGTCCAATGAATGCAGGCATGCGGTGATTTCCGCCGGCCGGTTCCTGACCGGGATGATCACCGAAACAAATGGGTAATCCGCTTCATTAAGTCGGGCAAAGCCTTGCTGGGCAATGTATCCCTTCTGAATCAGGGTATTCAGGAAATCTTCGATTTGCGTGATAGGGAAATGGGGAGCTGCCGCAGCGATCCGTTCCAAGGGAACCCACACCTTATGATCCAGGCAGGCCAGTATCGGATGCCAGGACGGATGAATGAAAACCGCCCGCAGCGGGTATTTCAACACCAGCAGGCTCTTGCCGTCAGGCAGGCAGTGGTATTGGACCGAAGGCCTTAACCGAAAGGCCAATGGGTGGTTATGGGTCTGCACGGTCCGATTCGAGAAAACCGTTGGACTGCAGAAAAGCGATAATGCCCTCAACCTGCGATTCCGGATCGCCAGTCAACATCTCGCCTGTTTTCTCAACCGTGCTGCCGGTCAGCAGCTGCATGATCCGATCATAAGCATGCAGCCGGCTGTCCGGCGCCGGGATGATTTTCGGACGTGGCCGTGGTTGAAATCGATGGGTGCAGACGACTTTGGGGGTGTCGATGTCGGACCCTATTTCCAGTTGCCGGGGGACATAGGCCTCGGCCAATTGCCGTTGGGGAAATGTGGGCATCCGCAGCTCCGGTCCCAGATCCACACTGCAGACCGCCGGTAGCCGGCATTCGATGATCTCGCGAACCCCGCGCCCGGCACTACGTTGTACCCGGAGGGTGCCGCCGGCTGCACTCATGGAAAGATCAGTGATCGCAGACACGAACGGGCGGTCGAGACGATGGGCTACCAGCGCGCCAACCTGCCCGCTACTTCTGTCCAGAGACGCCTTGCCACAAAGAATCAAATCACCGTCGAGATTGTCAACGGCCCGAGCGATCAGATCCGATTTGACCCAGGGGTCGGGTTGATTGAGGAGATCGGATCCTGACGCTTCATTTTCCGATGGTGGTGCGCCAATGACATCGACCTGAACCAGATCGTCGGCCCCGGCAGCCAGGCATCGTCGGATTTCCGATTCGGCAATCATCGGTCCCAGAGTCAGTAGCGTAACGGTAGCATGTTCATGTTGATCTCTCAGCCTCAGGGCCAGCTCCAATGCCGCTTCATCGTGTGGATCGACACGATAAATGTTGTCCTCCGGAGAAATATAATGGGTTTCGGGCCGTGTCCCCGTGCGTGAGTAGGTGTGTCGGATTTGCTTGGCACAGACGATAATTTTCATTTTACCCTCGTTGAGGTGCTGACTGGAAAACGGAATTTGCAACCAGACGTATATGGATGGAAATCCAAGCGATTACCCCATTGCGTCAGCGACGATGTCGATGATGTCGGCAACCTTCGGCGTTTTTTCAAGCTCGAGGGATTTCACACCGTCATCCAGCATGACCAGACAATAGGGGCAGGCGGCGCCAATCATATCGGCCCCGGTATTGGCCATCTCCTCGGCCCGGACCACATTGATGTTCGTGCCGATATTTTCGTGCAGCCACATGCGACCGCCGCCGCCGCCACAGCAAAAGCCGTAATCTCTATTTCGTTCTGTTTCCTCGAGCTGGGAACCCGGCACGGAACGGCAGATATCCCGGGGTTGCTGATAAACCTGGTTATATCGACCAAGAAAGCAGGCGTCGTGGATGGCTATTTTGTCCGCTACGGGATAGTTCAGGGTGATCCGTTTTTCCCGAATCAGCTGCATCACCATTTCGGTGGCATGGATCACTTCCAGATTGCCTCCCAGATCGGGATATTCATTTTTCAATGTGTTCAGACAATGGGGGCACATGGTGACAATTTTTTTCACTTGATAGTGATTCAATCGATCGATGTTCGCCCGGGCCAACTTGCGAAAAAGAACTTCATCGCCCAATCGCCTGGCTGGATCACCGCAACACAGTTCCTCTTTGCCCAAAATAGCGAAACCGATTCCGGCGGCTTTTAAAATCTTCACCATGGCGCGGCTGGTCTCCTGGTTGCGAGGGTGAAACGCACCTGCACATCCAACCCACAAAAGCACATCCCCATTGGCACCGTTGAGGGTCGGCGCCTGGGACATCTGGGCAACACCCCGGTTCATGGCCCAGTCCGCCCGGTGGGCCACGCCTTTGCCCTGGACATCGCCGTAGATTTCTAAATCTCTGATCATGGGGCGGGCTTCTGCGGGAAGCCGGGCTTCACCCATCACTTGATACCGCCTCATATCGATGATTTTGTCCAACGGTTCGATAAAAATCGGACAATGTTCCACGCAGGCCATACAGGAGGTGCAGGCCCACATTTCATCCGCCGATACGGCTGTTTCCAAAAGCGGCAGGTCCGGCTCACGCCGGAGACCTTTTTTATCGGCGGCAACCATCTCCATCTGCTCCCGGATATTTCGGATGACCTTTCGGGGCGACAATGGTTTGCCCGAGATGGACGCCGGGCAATTCTCCTCGCATCTGCCACAAGCCACGCAGGCCTCAGCATCCAGCATCTGTTTCCAGGAAAAATCGTCCACCGATTTGGCACCGACCTGACCGGAATCAATCGAAGGAAGCCCCAGTGCAGCGCGAGAGCCCCGTTTCCTGTAAAAAACGTTCAGGGGGGAGGCCGCCGCATGGCGCATGAATGTATATGGGACAGCCGCAATAAGCGCCAGCACGGCAAAGAAATGCAAGCGGATCATCATCTGCATGAAGACCGGCGACGCAGGCGATACCATGGAAAACAGCCATCCCGCAGGAGATTGCCATGGGATCGCCGTCGTCTGCAGGATGCGCATACGAGCGCCTTCGGCCAGAAAACCCGACAAAACAATCACCAGCAGCAGAACCATCGGCGCCAGGGTGCGCGAGGGGCCTTCTGATTCCGCGCTCGCGAGGCGTCGGAACATGAAATACAAAACGCCGATCAAGAGCACAATACCGGCTACATCTTGAATGAACGATAGCAGGTCGGCCGGGGCTTGGGGTATGCTAAATCCAAATTGGGCGGCAATGATCACGACCAACGGAATGACAACGCCCCAGAAGGCTGCCAAATGAGCTGTGCCGACAGAAGGCCTTTTGAGGATGTCGCGATGTTTCAACAGGGAGTCCGTCAGGCCCCCCCAATCACCGGAGACGCCGGCGGGCTTCTTTTTCCGCCACAGCGACCATCGCCGTGCCAGACCTGCCGTCATGATGAGCAACGCCAGCGCGATCAATAGTAAATCAAACGAGGTTAGCAATGCCTTCACCGTTTATCTCCTCAGTAATTCAATTTGGTTCAATTATCTTACGACTCACCGCCGACGCGGCGATCTTATCGTTTCGATCCGCCCGGCACTCGGTTGAACACGACATCCAGAACCTTGCGCAAAAACACGATCAGGCCGAAAACGATAAAAACGGAGTAGACCGATGCGGCTGCATAGACAGAAGGCTGTTTTTCAGCATCCGCCTTGGGATGCGCATATCCCCACATGGCGCCGGGTTGGTCCGGAGACATGTGGCACTGGTCGCAGTTTTGATCGTCGATCCGTTCTGTTCCGCCGTGAACCGCGGCTGCTTGGTGACAGCCGATGCAGTTGCCATCATCATAGGCTTGTGCGAAATCCCCTTTGTTATGCGAGGCGATCTGGAAAGATGGTAACCAGGAAAAAAGGTCGACGTCGCCGGACGCCGCCGGATGACATCCGGCGCATGTGACCGTTAGGTTATCCCGATGAACGGCGGATGCCGGGTCGGTCTTGGGGCGCATGTTGTGGGCGGGATGACAGTCGTGACATTGGGGGCGCATTTCTTCCATGCCATCCAAACCGTGCAGATTTTCCTGCTCGTGACAGTCGCCGCAATTTACGACTCCCGATCCCTCGACATCTTGGTGCTCATCGTCAACCACACCCGTATGACAATCCTGACAGGTGATTTCCTGGGCGTGGACCGAAAGTTGGTATGCTTCCATTGAAATATGCAGATCGCTGTCCTCACTCCCGGTCTGGTGGCACGTGATGCAGTCTTGGTCGGTGTAACCGGCCGCGTCGGATTCAGACGCAAGCGATCGCCCGGTCGTCAAGAGGACGAGCACCATCGAAATCAAAACAGAGCTGCGGTAGAGTGACTTAAATGGATATCGATTCATTCCTGATCCTCAATTCGGGAGATCAACAGCGGCAGAAGTTGATGGACATCCCCGACCACCCCAAGGTCCGCAAACCTGAAAATTCGAGCCCTCGGATTGCGGTCAATAGCGATGACCTGCTGAGATTTTTCCATTCCCGCCGTATATTCATTGGCGCCAGAGATGCCACAGTTGATAATCAAACGGGGGGAGACATACTTTCCGGTTTGGCCGATCTGCCGTTCGTAGGACAGATAGCCCCAATCGATAATTGGCCGGGTCCCTCCCACGGACCCGCCGATCGCCTTAGCAAGCGAATGGATGATGTCGAAGGAATCTCCTTTTCCGACGCCGCGTCCGCCGACGACGATTATATCGGCCTCCTCCAGGTCCAGATCTTCCGGTGCGGCTTCAATCACCTCGACGGTTCGGGTTTTCAGATCCTCCAACTCCGGCAGCGGAATTGTTGTCACCGAGGCTGCCGTGTCACCGTCTGGCTGTGTGTCGAACAGCACGGCCGGCAGAAACAGCACGATAGGGGCCGGCCGGGTGTCAAGGGTCACCTCCTCGAATAGGTAGCCATTGGCCACCGGACGTATAGCCCGGGCGGTCCCGTCGTCGGCCATGGAAAAATCCATGGCACGGGTAATCAGCGCCGTTTTCAGCATGGCGGCCAACCGTTGGGCCAGATCTTCCGTTTCTGGCGACTGAGCCATGAGCAGGCAGGCCACCGTCTCGTTTTGAATCAGATCGAAAAGCGCCCGCACGAAAATTTCGCCCTGGTAGCGATGCATCGATTCACCGTTAACCTGCAGTACGCGGGCGACGCCATAGGTGCCCAGCGTTGCCAGGGCCGATTCGTCAGCGGGACCCAGGCAGACAGCGGTGATCTGGCCCGTCTCGCCCAGCTGGGTGATTAGCCGTTTGGCCTCGGCGATCAAGCCGAAGGTGGGCGCCTCGATATCACCGTCTTTTTGTTGAACGTAGATCCATATATCAACCATGACCCCTCCTAAATGGCTCTGCCGATACGGTGGCCATCGATAATGGCCATGTCCGTTTTACGGGGGGCCACACAATCACCGACCCGGTGAATCTCGTCCACCTTGTCCTTGAGTTCGAAATAGAGACCGTCATTGGCGTCGTTGCCCGACGCCAGCACCACCGTGTCATAACCATCAAAGTCGATCATTTCATTGGAATAGACGTTCAATCCTTTGACCAGGGTTCCTTGAATTTCGAGCACCGCAATGTCGGGGGTGAAGGTCACCCCTTTTGTGGCCAGCCGGTTGCGGGTGAGATAGAGATCTTGTAGCGGACCTAGCGCCGATCCGATAAACAGGGCCGCGGTGAGCATGTGAACCCGTTTGCCGCGATCCGCCAGCAATTCAGCCGTACCGGTCGCCTGATGGTGGCCGTCCTGGTCGATAATCAGGACGTTGTCCCCAGCCGTCACCTCATCAGTGAGAATCTGGACGGTAGTAACCACTTGCGGCGGAGCGTACTCGCCGGGAAAAGGAGTGATTTTAGGGGACGAACCGGTGGCGACGACCACCACATCCGGTTTTTCGTCGAGTACCATCTGGGCCGTGGCCTCGACTCCCAAACGGATATCCGTATCGAGTTTATTCAACTGGCTGACCAGCCAGCGGGTAACGCCGGTAATCTCCTGACGACCGGCCGCCTTTCCAGCAAGAATGTTCTGGCCGCCAACCTCATCGGACTTCTCGAAGAGGGTGACGCGGTGTTTGCGCAACGTGGCCACCCGGGCCACCTCGAGGCCGGCGGGACCACCACCCACCACAACGACCTTTTTGGGCACCTCGGCGGGTCTGAGGGTACCCATTCCCAGCGTCTCCTCCTCCCCGACGGCCGGGTTGTGCAAGCATCCCAACCGGTAGCCGAGCCCCATACGGGCGATGCATCCCTGGTTGCACGCAATGCAATTGCGGATGTCGTCCGTTCGGCCTTCCATCGATTTGTTGGGCAGTTCTGGATCGCAGATCAGGGCCCTCACCATACCGATCATATCAGCTTGACCGTCTTCCAGAATTTTTTCCGCCAGGTGGGGATCGTTAATCCGATTCGTGCAGAATACTGGCAGGTTGACTACCGAGCGCATGCCAGCGGACAGGGGCGCCGTGTAGGCCAGCGGAGTATGCATGGAGCCTTCCACCAGGAAAAGATTATAGAAGGTGCCAACACTAAGATCCAAAAAATCAAGTTGACCGGACGCTTCGAGGATGACCGCAACCTGCTTGGCGTCTTCGTGGGTCAGTCCGCCGCGCGGATGCATTTCATCGGCGTTGAGACGGACGCCGAGGGTAAAATCGGGACCCACGGCGTTTCGAACCGCATCGATCACCTCGAGAGCAAATCGACAGCGGTTTTGCATGCTTCCACCGTAGTCGTCCTCCCGGTGATTGGTCAACGGCGAGATAAACTGGCGCAGTAAAGAGCTGTGACCCAGTTGCAGTTCGATGCCGTCGAACTCGCCTTCGACCGCGTTTTGGGCGCAGATGGCAAAGTATTCGGTGCACTCCTGGATTTCTTCCAGTTCCATAGCCTTGCAGGTTTCCCGAAAGATGGGATCTTTGCCGGTCGACGGCCCCCAAACCGGCAATCGGGAGATCTTGCCGTCCGCCTGCATGCCGTTGTGATTCAGCTGTGCGAATATTTTGGTGTCATATTCATGGATGGCCCGGCTCAGTTTTTTGAATCCGGGAATTACCTCCGGCTCATAGACGTCGACCAATTTGTCGTAGGGGTGATCCGTGGGATGGATTCCCAGCTCTTCAGTGATGATCAGCCCAACGCCACCTTTGGCCCGCTCACGGTAGTAATGGATGTGCCGGTCGCTGATCAGATTGTCCACCGCATAGTTGGTCATGTGGGCGGCAAAATTGATTCGGTTGGGCACCACCGTGTTGCCGATTTTTAGTGGTGAAAAAAGATATTTGAATTCACTCACAACAGTTCTCCCACTTTTCTGCCTTCGATAATCGCCATGTCAATCCCCCTCGGCGCAACGCAGTCCCCGCTGCGGTAGACTTCTTTCACCCGGCCTTTGAGTTGATGATACAGCTCCTCTTCAGCCGTGTTGCCAACATCTAAGACCACGGTGTCGTATTCGTCAAATTGGATGATCTCGTTGGTGTAAATGTCGCGCGCCTTGACCTTCAGGCCCCCTTGGCTGGCGTCGATCTCCATAATATCCAGATCGGTTTTGAAAGTGGCACCCAGCTGCAGCAGGCGTTGCCGTCCCAAATAGAGTTCACCCCGCGGCGCCAATTCGATGCCAATGAATAGATCGCTGGTCACCAAATCTACTTTTTTACCTTGTTCGGCAAGCATTTCCGCAGTGGCCATGGCGTGATGCCCACCGTCTTCGTCGACGTACAAGACCCGCTGTCCCACTGGAAAGGTACCTTGAATAACATCGCATCCGGTCACCACGGCTGGAGGTCCGTAATCGCCAGGATACGGTTTTGATACGGGCACGGAGCCGGTGGCGACCACAACTGCATCTGGCGCTTTTTCCAAGATCAACTCCGGCGTTGCCGTCACGCCCGTTTGAATCGGCACACCGCCTTCATTGAGCATGTGCCGAAGATAGCGGACCACCCCCTGCATGGGGCCCCGCCCCGGACGTTTGCCGATGAGCTTGACCTGACCGCCAACCGTATCCGATTTCTCGAACACCGTCACGTCGTGGCCTCGCTCATGGGCCACCCGGGCGGCTTCCATGCCGGACGGCCCAGCGCCCACCACGATGACCGTCTTCTTTTGGCGGATAGGCGGATGTGAATCTTCACCAGTCAACGGTTCGTAACCGACCTGTGGATTCTGGATGCACCCCAATGCCTTGAACTGGTTGATTCGGCCGACGCAGCCTTTGTTGTCTTTAACGCAATAACGGATAGCGGTCGGTTTGCCCTCGCGGGCTTTGTTGACCATATCCGGATCGCTGATCATGGCCCGGACATACCCCACCATGTCCGCCTTGCCCGTCGCGATGATATCCTCGGCTTTTCCCGGAAAACCGATTTGGTAGCTGGCCATGACGGGGATAGCGACCCCATTTTTGATCTGTTCGGCCGTCTCAACGGTAAAGCCAAAGGGGGTGTGCATCGATGGCATGATTAGATGAAGGTTGTAGTAGGTACCAATGGTTACGTTTATAAAATCCACGCTGCCGGTGGCTTCAAGAACCTGGGCCATGGGAACGGATTCCTCGGGTGTGATGCCGCCCCAGAATTTTTCATCCGCGCAAAGACAGACACCAACGGTAAAATCGTTTCCCACGGCCTTCCGAACGGCTTCAACTATTTTCAAGGGGAAGCGCATCCGGTTCTCAAGGCTACCACCGTATTCATCGCTGCGGTGATTGCTGATCGGCGATAGGAACTGGCGCAACAGGGATTCCGGTCCCATATCGATTTCTATCCCGTCGAACCCACCGTCCCTAAGCCGACGAGCCGCTTGGCCGAAGGCAGCCTCAATTTCTTCCATGTCCTCGGGTTCCATGGGTTTGCAGGTTTCACCGAAAACAATGTCGGCAACTGCAGACGGCCCCAAAACCGCTTTTCGGGTCACGTAACCGCTGCTTTGAAAACCGTGGTGATTGACCTGGGCCATGATCCGGGTATCGAAATGATGAACCGCGTCCGTCAGCTTTTGAAAATCCTTTACTGCCTCCGGATGGTTGACATCGATCAGGGTCTCCCAGGGACGGTCATTGGGATGCACTGCCAGTTCCCCCAAGATGATCAACCCACATCCTCCCTTGGCCCGCCGCCGATAATAGGCAATATGCCGGTCGGAAAGTCGGCCGGAGCTACTGAAATTGGTGCGGTGGGCCAGTAGACCGATACGATTGGACAGTTCGATTCCCCTGAGTTTCAAAGGAGAGAATAGATGTTCATGCATAATCTCTTACGCTCTTGCCCGTGGGCTATTGGGTGCCCGACCACAAGCAGCGCTTTTACCGAACTTGGCGGCAATCCTTTTCGCCTGCCTGTACCTCGGTTCCAATTCGTCGCTTCTGGACGGATACGAAGTTGAATGGTCGGGTGGACGATGGCCACCTGATGGATGTGACCGTAGCTTGAGCAACAGCTTGAGCAACTAATGTGCCATGGATAGCGATGGTATCGTGATCGGGTAAACCATCGGTCTGGCCAATCGCAAGGGGACATCACAGAAATCCAATAGAAGTCTTGTGTTAGCCTATGGTCGAGCGGAAAATGGGGGCTTGATGAGTTGACCTGGATGTGGCGATGCAGACACTCTGGAAATCGATGGGCGAAGGGGAATTTGTCCAATAATTGGACATCAAACCCCACTTAATGGGTGCATCTGACAGTTGTCAGCATTACCGTTCAAGCGTCGATTTCATCTGTTGTCTCGATGTCAACACGGCCTAAACCTTGACACACTGAAGCGCTTTCAGTTATTGATTCTCGATATTAAACACCCGCAGTGAACACCTCGACCGATCGCTTCAGCGATCGATTGTTCACCGGCGATGAAAGCAAACGGGTCCCCAAACAGATCGGGGCTTGGTGTTCGCCTGATTCGTTGCTGATCAACGCGTGTTTCCTCCACATGGGAACCAACCAGGAACAACCACGATGGAATATAGCGACAACCTGCTGAAATTCGATATCCCCGAAATCATATACGGAAGGGGTGCCCTTTCTGGAATCGGGCACTGTGCCGAACGATTGGGCGGAGAGAAAATCTTTCTGGTTACGGATCCTGGCATTATCCAGGCCGGGTGGGTCGATCAGGTCATCGGACACCTGAAACAAATGCGGCTGACTGCTACCGTTTATGACAATGTGGTCAGCAATCCGCGCGATTTCCAAGTCGAACAGGGGGTACAGCAATATTTCAAGAAAAAATGCGACGTCATCGTTGCCGTCGGCGGTGGTAGCGCCATCGATACCGCCAAGGGGATCGCCATACTGGCGACCAATTACGGCAATATCAAGGAATATGTCGGGTGCAATCTGGTATTACATCCAATTCCACCTCTGGTTTGTGCACCGACAACAGCGGGTACCGGTGCGGATGTCAGCCAGTTTGCGGTGGTGCTGGACAGCCGTAAGAAAATGAAACTGTGTATTCTCAGTCGTGCCATTATGCCCGATATCTCCATCATCGATCCTAACGTCTTGCAGACGAAATCTGAAGAACTCATTGCCGCAACAGGCATGGATACACTAACCCATGCCATCGAAGCCTATGTCTCCTCCTTATCCTGGCCCATGACGGACCCCCATGCGATTCATGCTATCGAACTTGTCAGTACCCACTTGGTCCCTGCAACAAAGACCAAGAAAATGGATGCGCTGGAGGGAATGGCCGTTGCCTGTTTAGAGGCCGGTATCGCTTTTTCCAATGCCATTTTAGGGGCCGTTCATGCCTTGGCGCATCCGTTAGGCGGGTTGTATGACTTGCACCATGGATTGGTCAACTCGATTATGCTACCGGCCGTGGTTCGCCAGAACCTGAGCCATGCCCACACCAAGTTCGCCAAAATGGCCAGAGCGCTGGGTGTGGAAACTCGTGGAATGGACCATGCGAAGGCCGCGCAGCTTTTTCCTGAAAAGATCGATGAGCTGATCGATAAATTGGGACTTCCCAGACATCTTTCCCAAGTCGGAGTGTCGCCGGACGATATTCCGGTGATGGCCGAAATGGCCCAACAGGATTTGTGTATGCTGACCAATCCGTGTACCTATTCAACCCGCGATATCGAAGCCATGTATCGTGAAGTCTGGTAAGCGAGGCCGCTGCGATGGAGAAGAAACGAATTCATGCGTCACCGGATTTCAAAGGGCTGCGCCATTCGAAAATTGGATACTTTAAAGAGGTACGATCCAAAATCAAGGAACTCGAGGAACTCAACATTCAGCTTGCCCGTCGGCATAACCGCTTGGATGCGATTTTTAACAGCATGAACGACGGAGTCACGATCTTGGACCGCAACCTCAACGTTGTTTTTACCAACCGGGTTTTAGCAAAATTTTTTCCGGAAATTTCGGATACCCCGATAAAATGCCATCAACTGTTCTACAAACGCGCTACTCAATGCCCCCATTGTCCGGTTCGAAAAACATTGGAAACCGGTGAAATCCTTGACGGCGAACACGTGTACAAAAAAGGCAATTTGGCCGGACGCCATTTCGAATGGACCACGTCCCCCATTGTGGATGCAAACGATAATGTGGATGAAATCATCTTGATTTTGCGGGACATTACCGAAAGAAAAAAATACGAGCTTCAATTGATGCAGATCGATCGAATGGTCTCGGTTGGTTTTCTGGCGACGAGTCTGGCCCATGAAATCAATAATCCGCTGACGTCCATTGCCGGATTTTCCGAAGGGCTACTGAAGCGGCTGAAAAACAACGAGATTTTTAAGGATCCTAAATTGTTGGCATTTTTCAATGACTATTTAGAAATCATTAACAATGAGGCCTATCGATGCAGGGATATCATTCAGAATTTACGAGAATTCAGCAACAGTGCTTCCGATGGATATGAAATCGTCAATATTCATACCATCATAACGGATACCATCGCGCTCATTCGACAGTATGCAAAGGACCATCAGATTAAAATCCTCTTCCAAAACAATTTAACTACCGGTTTCGATAAAATGCGTGGAAAAAGTGGCCAACTGAAGCACCTTTTTTTGAATCTGTTCAAGCAATTGTTCAACGCTCTGGAAAGCGGCGGCGTCGTAAAGGTCGGCGCCCACAATGACGGCGATAAAATCGAGATCACAATGGCCGACCCGAATTGCAGCATCTCCAAAGACTTTACTGGCTGCCTCACCTATCCGTCTCCGGATAGCTCTATTGTGAACGGGCAAGAAAAAATGGATCTGATGATCTGTTTTAACATCATCCGTCAGCATCGCGGTGAACTCCGGTTTCTTAAGGGAAAGGATGATGTTCACCAGCTATCGTTGCGCTTCCCGGCGGTATTGACATGAACGCAGAATGGATTGGCAAATTTTTGAAACGGGTTGAAAGGTAGGTGGCTGAATGGTGCATGGAAAAATTCTGGCCATCGATGATGAGAAAAACATCCGCCATTTGATCCAAAGTGAATTTTCACTGGAAGGATTTGATGTGACTACCGCGAGCAGCGGTGAGGAGGGATTGGCTCGATTTGATCAGGATAAGTTCGATATGGTTTTTTTAGACATCAAACTACCCGAAATGGACGGAATCGAGACCCTCACAAAATTGAAACAAAAATCGTCGATCACCGAGGTCATCATGATCACCGGACACGGTGAAATTGAATCCGCCGTGGCATCCATGAAACTCGGCGCCCGCGATTATATCACCAAACCGTTCAAATTGGATGATCTGCTCACCTTGACCAAACAGATCCTTGAAGACCGACAAAATTGCGTGCAGAATCGAAATACGCAGGTCGGCAGCATCTATAATGGCGGCAACAAACACATTCGATGCCCCAGTCCGGCCATGGAAGATATCTATCATGCGGTCGAACGGATTGCCACGAAGGATGTATCCGTACTGATCCAAGGTGAAACCGGTGTGGGTAAGGATGCCTTGGCCTTTCAGATTCATAATGCCAGTTTGCGCAAACAAGCATCTTATGTGGTCATCGATTGCGGTATGCTCAATCATAATTTAGCCGAAACAGAGTTGTACGGACATCGCAAGGGGGCTTTTTCAGGGGCCGGTGAAAAAAAACGGGGACTGGTCGAAATTAGCGACCAAGGGACTCTATTTCTGGATGAGATCGGAAATATCGACATCGATCTTCAAAAGAAATTCCTTCGCTTTATTGAGACCGGCCGCTTTCGACGTGTCGGTGAAACCAGAGAAATTCAAGTGGATACCCGCATCATTTACGCCACTAACGTCGATCTGGTGGATGCCGTGCGCAAAGGCAGATTGCGTGAGGATCTGATGTACCGGATTGATGTTTTCTCGATCACGATTCCACCGCTGCGTAAACGCCCCGAGGATATTCCGCCGTTAGCGGCCAAAATGATCGAATCATATGATGACAGCGCCCATCAGCGTAAGCTCTCCACAGCGGCGATTGACGTATTGCAGCAATATCATTGGCCCGGGAATATCCGTGAATTGAAATCAGTTATTACCAAGGCGATGATTTTTTCCGATGAAGATATCATTACGCCCCATGACCTGCCCCGTCATTTGACAGCCAACCGAAATGTATCCGCCAGACGCCCCAAGACGCTTGAAGAGATTGAAAAGGCACATATCATTTCAGTCTTGGATCAAACCGGGGGAAATCAATCCAAGGCCGCTGAAATCCTGGGCATCAACCGCAAAACACTCTACAAGAAAATACACAAATTCAAGATTTTTACATGAACACAGATCGAGCCAATGGTGTTAATCGTCACGATTGCAGATGAATGTCGTTGTAAACAGCCCGTCGGTACTGGCCCAGCGACCACGATTGATACAACCTCATGTTACCGAAAGCGCCAACCGTATCGCTTTTCGATCAATCTGAGTCGATGAGGTGTGTTGTCCCTTTTAGCCCCATCAATGATTATTCTCAACGTGTTAGAACCGATTGAAAACAGACTAGGTTCGCTTCCTGTTCTTTTATAAACAACTGTAATTGATTGCATATTTGATATTATAGGTAACGGCTGGCTGGCTCTGCCACCGAATTGAAAGCCACGGTACGGTATTTGCTGTATCCGTTTGGGTACGGTTTGCGGTGTGTCTCTGGTTCTTAAACGGGAAAGGAGGTGATGCAGTACCGGAGGTGAAAGCGATTGGTCCAGAAAAAGTCAACGGAAGAGACAACCAAATAACCGTTAACACCCAAACGGGAAGGAGGATACACAGATGACTGATTACAAGTGCGATCCAACCAAATGGACCGATATGAAAGGTCCCATCGAAGGGGGTCGCGAGACGTATCAGGCGAAAAGTTGGAATCCGCCGAAGGAGAAATGGGGGCCGTTTACCAAAGATGGGCCCGCCAAGGTCTGGTTTGCGGAGGCCAATGCCACCAACTGGACCGAGTCCATGATCTGCAAGGCCAAAGATCTGTTTTACGAGGCCAAGCTGAACGAATGTTTTAACAAAGGTGACGAGGTTGCCATTAAGATCCACTACGGCGAGTATAATCGGACCGCTATCCTACGGCCGGAATATATTGCCGCCATCGTGGAAGAGGTCAAGGCGTGTGGTGGTCATCCCTATGTTGTCAATGACACCACCCTTTCGTATCATACCCACAACTCCATGGCCATTTCTCAATACCAGCTGGAGGGGGCCATTCGCCATGGGTATACCGATGCCACCTTCGGCTGTCCCGTGTTGATCGCCGATGGGTATGCCGGTGAGGATGATTACCGGGTCGATATTCCCGAAGGGCTCATACTCAAGGAAACCTATGTGGGACGTGCCATCGCCGAGGCTGATGCCATGATCGTTCTGGCACACGCCCGGGGGCACTCCATTACCATGTATGGCGGGATCTTGAAACAACTGGGCATCGGCTGCCAGTCCAAACGGGGTAAGTACATCACTCATCTGGCCCATTGGGGCGATCCCCATGACGCCATCGGTTGGCCCAAGTTTACGGATCAATGCCCGGGCAAGGCCTGTCAGTTCCACCAAATGTGCGACGATTCCTGTCCCCGTAACGCCCATATGGTGACCGAGCATGGCAAAAAGTGGTTTCCGGAGCGTTGCCGGCTCTGTTATTCTTGTCAGGTCACCTGCATCTTCTCGGGCATGACCGGTATCACCTTCGAGGAGAATTATTTCCCCAATGCCATGATTGCCCACGCCGACGCGGCCCTGGGTGCGTTGAAATGCTTCGAAGAGGGCAAGGTGGGGTATATCAACCACGCCATCGACGTGGTCCCTGAGTGCGACTGTTTTCCGTGGGCCGGTCTGGCGGTATGCCCGGACGTGGGTCTGTTTGCCAGCAAGGATTTGATCGCCTGTGAAATGGCAACGTTGGATGCCATTGACAAGGCTCCCATCAGCCCGGGATCGGTTGCCGATGAAAAAGGGCTCAAGCCCGGCGATGACAAGTTCCGGGAGATCAACGGGTTCAGCCCGCGGATTACCATGGCGGCGGGTGAGAAGATCGGCCTGGGAACCCAGGAATACGATTTGATCAATTATGAACCGGTGCTGACCCCGGAAAATGCCGCGAAGTGGCAGATTCGGGACGGCAGCCATAAACCAACGACGGTGCGGTTGAGAGATACTTTCAAAAGACATGACTTGGCGACTGAAGTCATGCCATTTGGTCGCACCGAATACAACAAGGAATGGGTCTTCAACGAATGGAAAAAATATGACCCGTTCAAGGGTGAAACCCCCGATTAGGCCAATGACCAGGGGGGGGCGTCAGCCCCCTCCGCTTAATGCGTTGGCCGGGCAAGAGCCTAACGAAGTGACATGCATAGAGGCAATGGATATGAGTGATGTGGTCTGGGTAGACAATCGTCGCCTGTTCTTCGACAACACGGTGGCGCACAAGATCCGTCGTCTGGTTGATGCGACATCGGCAACCCGGTTTCTGTCCGAGGGCATGCGCGTAGCATTGAAGGTCAATACAGCGGAAGATGGGTATGCTTATGGGCTGCGCCCGGGATTTATCCGCATTTTAGCGGATGTGGCTTTCACGGCCACGAAAAAACGGCCGGTCGTCTGTGACGGCCAGCGAATGGTCGACTACTGGAAGGGCTCAGGGGGTAATGCGTTCCTGGAAGTTGCCGGGCTAACGGGATACTCCAACGAAACTTTGGGCGGTCATTTCGTAATCAACGGTGGTTTCAGCGGTGATGAAGGTGACCTGTTCCCATGCGGTGAAGATACCGAATTGGGCGGTGTGGAGGTGGGGACGGCGGTATGCCGCAGTGACGCGTTATGGGTGCTTTCCCATGTCACGCTGACCCCTTTGTTCGGATTGAGTGGCGCCCTGTTCAACGGTGGGTTCGAATGCCTGTCGGCACGGGCACGGACCCGGGTGTTGAACGGTATCAATCCCTATCTGTTCAACGGCCAACAGCCCGAGGCGACAGATCTGAGCACTTTTCGCAAGCGGGCCTTAGAGAGTCATCTCGCGGTCCGGGCTGCTGTGGAAGACCGTGTTTTTTACCTCAATTTTTTGTGGGACATCACCCCGCAGCCGGAGTACTATCCTTTTAGCGAACCACCGCTCTTGGAGAACCTCGGATTCATTGGATCACATAATCCGGTAGCCTTAGACGCGGCCACCTTTGCGCTCATCCGAAAGCACATGCCGGACACGCCGCGAATCGACGAAACGGCATTCGCGGAAGTAATCGCCCAGGCCGAGCGGATAGGATTGGGCAAGCCGGGCGAAAGCCCTAAACAGATGTCATAATCGTGGAGAATTTACATGGAGCTGAACCGCAAGGAATTTGTCCAAAAGCAGAAACAGCAATTGATGATGAAAGGGTCGATTGCTGACGCATTGAAATTTGTTAAATACAAAATCGCCATTTTATCGGGGAAAGGCGGCGTCGGCAAAACTGCCGCCACCGTGAATTTGGCGGCTGCCTTGAAGAATGCCGGGAATCGGATTGGCGTGTTTGATGCGGACCTGCATGGCCCAAGCGTTCCCAAGATGCTGGGGATCAAACAGGAGGCCAAACTCGACGGGGCCTTCTGGCTCGATCCGGTCGTCACCGAATCGGGGATCAAGGCCCTTTCCGTGGCCCTATTCTGGCCGGGGGACATGACGCCGGTCATGTGGCGCGGACAGGCCAAGAGCCGGACCATTCGTCAGCTGTTGTCGGCCGCCAAGTGGGGCGGGCTCGATTTCCTTTTTATTGACCTGCCCCCGGGGACGGGGGATGAGCCCATTGCCATCCTGAAATCGATTCCGGATTTGGATGGCGTCATCATTGTCACCACTCCCCAAGAAGTCTCCACACTGGTATGTTCCAAGGCGATCAATGCCTCACGAACGTTAGGGGCCCATGTCCTCGGGCTAATTGAAAATATGAGTGCCTACACCTGCGGATGCGGCGATACGGTTCATCTTTTCGGAAAAGACAAGGGCAAACAATTGGCAAAAATGATGGAAATTCCCTTCTTGGGCTCCATTCCCATCGACCCGCTTTTCTCCGAAGCGGCCGATGCCGGTGTACCCATCGTCAACCTTCATCAAGATAGTCTCACGGCCAAGGCGTTTGTTGAGATCTCCCGGACATTGGTGCACCAGCTACCGGAGAAAACGGTGGCAGAGCCGCCGCCTGAAACTGAAAGTCAACCTTGCCCTGGATCGGGTTGTCAGCATGGTCATCACCACCATAACCGTGATTCGTCCCATGAACACCCCCATCACCACTCTGGTCATGACCATCACCATGGCTAAACGATGGGTTTGAAACAACAAGCGAATATAAACCGCGGCGTTATCAGCTCGGAACTCGACACGATACGCCTTGATTGACCCCGAGAACATAGAGGAGAATGAACATTGAGCGAACAAAAAATGGGAACCCACTACGTTAGAGAAATCTGCCAGAATTTCAAAGAAATCGCCGAGAAGTCCTCGGTGGATGAATTAAAGCAAAAATTGACTGGGCTTGCCGACCAATTGGAACCCTTGGCCACCAAACTTTTCTTCAAAACCCAAAAGGGTAACGAAGAGATGAAAAAAGCCGCGGAAGATGTGGAAAGCATGAAGGATAAACTGGTCGCAGCCAAGGATCAATCCGAGGCTGAGGCCATCATCGGGCCTCTGGCCGATATGCTCGAAAAGACCATCAAACATGTCAAAACGATGAAGGTCCGTATGACCTAAGGAGAGGCCGATGGGCTTGAATCAACCGGACCAGCAAATGGTTAAGGATATCACCCGCATGGGCGTGCGCGCAAGCGTACTGTTGAGGGGGGTCATGCTTCAGAAGGTCGACGAAGAGACCCTGCGTTGGGGGCTTTCGGAACTGGCTGCCGGCGAACTGATGGGCCGATATATGCCTGAACTTGTGAATCGATCGGAATATGTGCACCTTTTGAATATCCTTCATCTGATCTTCAGCCTCGAAGGACAATTGGACTTTCAAATCAAGGAGTACGGTTTCGATTCACTGAAGGACGATCTGCATGAGATCAATTTCAGCCTGCAGCAAATTGGCGAGCAATTCGATCTTCAGGAATTGGCCGAGGCGGTCTGATATCCGTCGGACGACCCGGTGCGCGTAACACCCGTCTGTACAAAAAAGTGAGCGCTGGGGACGATGCTTCTCCGGTTGAATCGCCGGCCTCAGGCTTTCGATGGGTAGCGGACGATCGTCAACAGGTGTTGAGACAACGAAAGGAGCAAATTCATGAAACTGGAAGGAAAGGTGGCCATTGTTACCGGAGGTGCGCGCGGCAATGGCCTGGCTATCGCCAAATGTCTGGCCGGGGAAGGTGCTGACATCGCTATCGCCGACATTTGCGAAGATATGAAAACCCTGCCCTATGCCCTGTCGACACCCGAAGTCATGGCTGAGGCGGTCGAGACCATCCGCAGCATGGGCCGCAAGGCCGAGGGCATCAAATGTGACGTGCGCAAGGCCGCCGAAGTCTCCGCAATGGTGGATCAGGTGCTGGACACGTTCGGCAGTGTGGACATTCTCATCAACAATGCCGGCAATACCTCCATGGTGGCCATTGCCGAAATGGAGGAGGATGTCTGGGACGAAGTGATCGATACCCACCTTAAGGGGATGTATCTGTGTTGCCGCTACGTGTTGCCCCATATGATCGGTCAGCACAGCGGAAAAGTGGTGAGCATTTCATCTGTGGGCGGCCAGCGCGGGTTTGGCATGGGCGGCCACTATTGTGCCGCCAAACATGGCATCATCGGTCTGAATAAGTCCATCGCCATGGAGGTGGCCGATCATAATATCAACGCCAATGTGGTTTGCCCCGGCACCGTATGGACACCCATGATGAAGGGGATCGCCGAAAGCTTCGGTATGGATGATGAGGAAGGTAAGGAACAATTCTTTGCCGGTCACATACTCAAAGAGAGTGAGTTAACTCCCGATGACATCGGTCGGGCTGTCTTGTGGCTATGCACTGAAGAATCATCAAATATTACCGGCAACTTGATCACCGTCGACCAGGGATGGACGGCCCAAGCACCTTAGTCATCAACTATGTTTAAAAAAAACACTTAAAAAAAGGAGTAATCTACGATGTCAATCCAAGAAAAAGAGGTCAAGCATCCCATTGAGCAAGGCAAGGAATCCGATGCTCAGAAACCGCAACCCCAAGTCGTCCACATTCTCGAAGAGATTACTATCGAAGAGTTAGCGGTGGATGGGATTTGCGGTATCTACTGACGATTGGCGATCATGAAATTAAATTCAATCTATCGGCTGGCCAAAGGGGTTCAAGTACGCAACGAAATGTTCGGTCTTCTCTTTTATGATTACCGGGGACCCCGGCTCTATTTCGTGCCGTCGACACATCTGATCACCGATTCGTTTTTCAAGGGTGATCAATCGGTGGCCGATCTGCTGGATAGGCATTGCGCTGACATGCCACAGGCGCGCGACCAGATTCACGCCCAGTTGGTCCATGTGTTGAAACAACTCGAAAGAAAGGGGCTCGTCCATGGGCAACAGATACGTTGAGATGGGCCTGAGCGCACCCGTGAATGTCACCTGGGAGGTGACCTACGCCTGCAATTTGACTTGTATCCATTGCCTGTCGGATTCAGGGCCAAAGCGCACCACCGAATTGTCCACCGCGGAATGTCGTCGAATCATTGATGATCTGTCGGCCATGAAGGTATTTCAATTCAATATCGGCGGGGGAGAGCCGTTCATGCGGCCGGATTTCCTGGATCTAATGGATTATGCGCACGATAAAGGCATGGTCACCTGCATCAGTACCAATGGTACCCTGATCGACCGGAAGATTGCCCGCCGGCTCGATCATCCCCTGGTTTACATCCAGGTCAGCCTGGATGGCGCCTCGCCAACTTCCAACGATCCCATTCGCGGTAAGGGCAGTTTCCAAAAAGTGCTGCGTGCCCTGGAGTACCTCAGGGAACGGGATATCGAAGTCAGCATCAATACGGTGTTGACGCGGCTGAGTTTTCCCGAACTCGACGAGATGAATGTGCTGGCAGCGGCCTACGGTGCCAAGCTGCGCGTCTCCCGTTTCCGACCTTCGGGCCGCGGTAAGCACTCCTGGTCAGCGCTTAACGTGTCGGCGGACCAGATGTTGGCCTTTTCTGAGTGGCTGGACCGACATTTGGGGGTGTCCACGGGTGACTCCTTTTTTTCGGTCTCCACGGAGGAGCGACGTGCCCTGGGACTGAATATGTGCGGGGCCTGTAAACTGACCTGTTGCATCGCACCCGATGGCGGCATTTATCCATGTGCATTCCTACAGGAAAGTGATTTTCGGGCTGGCACCCTACCCGATGACGCATTTTATGATATTTGGCATTATTCCAATGTGTTTCAGTCGTTTCGTGAGTTAGAAATCAAATCATGCGAATCCTGCCATCGGTTTGATCTTTGCCATGGCGGATGTCCGGCCATTGCCTATCATACCCAGCGAAAACTGGGGGTGGCCGACCCCGGATGCCTGGAAAATTGTGTTCGGGTGAAGACGCCGGAAACGGTGAATGCCTGATGACAGCGCTGGCCGATGTTACCGCCGAAACCCGGGCCAAATACCTGCATTTGATAGATATTTTATCGAAGATGAAACAGGTGCTGGTGGCATATTCCGGCGGTGTGGACAGCACCCTGCTCTTGAAGACCGCGGTGGATACTTTAGGAGATCGCGTACTCGCCGTCACGGCTCTGTCGGCAACCACGCCTAAACACGAAAAGCGCGATGCTGCCGAATATGCCCTATCCATGAACGTTCGTCATTTGGAGATTCACTCCGATGAAATGACCATAACTGCGTTTACCGCAAACCCGCCGGACAAGTGCTATCTGTGCAAAAAAAATCGGTTTGGTGCGCTGGTTAAAATGGCTGCTGAACTAAAAATTCCCTATGTGGTGGATGGCGAGAATCGGGATGATGATGATGACTATCGTCCGGGCAGCCGTGCGGCCAGAGAGCTTGGGGTCCGCAGTCCACTACGGGAGGCGGGGTTGTTCAAGGCAGAAATCCGCGAGTTGTCACGATCGATTGGACTCGCCTCTTGGAACAAACCCGCCTATGCATGCCTAGCATCACGAATTCCATATGGGCAGCCAATCACAGTAGAAAAGCTCGAACAGGTGGATATGGGTGAATCTTTCCTACGTGAGCTGAACCTCAGTTCACAGGTGCGGCTGCGGCATGAAGGCGAAACGGCCCGGATCGAAGTGGAGCCCGAAGCCATTGAACGTTTTTTAGATACGGATGTGCGCCATCGGATAGCAACCCATCTAAAAACAATTGGGTTCAAGTTCGTCGCCCTGGATCTGGACGGCTACCGTACCGGTAGTCTGAACCGTGTGCTTGAACCGCAAGCCGAATTAGATCAGCAAGTCAATGAAAAAGGAGTGGTCAATGGATAACCAGCACCTCATGGAGCTACTTATGCAGGTTCAAGGCGGTCAGGTGGATCTGGATGCAGCCATGAACCGGCTGAAAAAACTACCGTTCGAGAATATCGGTTATGCGCGTATCGACAATCACCGCTGCGTGCGAACGGGAGTGTCGGAAGTCATCTATTGCGAGGGCAAGACGATATCGCAAACCCAGGGGATCGTTAAACGGCTGGCGCAACACAACGTTAACATTTTGGCAACCCGTGCGAGCAAGGAGGTCTACGAAGGCATCAAAACAGTCGTCGATGATTGTGAGTACCACGCTGAAGCCCGCATTGTTGTCATCAAACCGCGTGAGATCGATCGGGTTGGTAATATCGCCGTCGTTACTGCTGGCACATCGGACATCCCCGTAGCCGAGGAAGCAGCAGTGACCGCTGAAACGCTCGGAAACCGGGTCAATCGTATTTATGATGCAGGGGTCGCCGGCATTCACCGGATTTTAAACGTTCGCGATGACCTGTTCCAGGCCAATGTCGCGGTGGTGGTGGCGGGCATGGAAGGTGCCTTGACGAGTGTCGTCGGAGGACTGGTATCCTGTCCTGTTATCGGTGTGCCCACCAGTATCGGCTATGGGGCCAGCTTCGGGGGCGTCGCTGCACTGTTATGCATGCTCAACAGCTGTGCGTCCGGTGTATCAGTGGTCAATATTGACAACGGATTCGGCGCGGCTTATCAGGCCAATCTGATCAATAAAATCGGTGTCAAACACATTGAGAAGCCAATGCATGGAACCGATGGGACCAGAACAGCCAATGATGCCACCACTGATGTCGCGGACCCGCTGTCGGTAGCAAAGGCGTCCTGATCATCGAGCCAGATGGGCTACTCGATTTCAGTTCCATCGTTGAGTGTACCTGGTCGCTGAAGAATAATCGGAGGCTGCCTTGAAAATAGCTTACTTTGACTGTTTTGCTGGTGCCAGTGGGGACATGATCCTCGGAGCGATGCTTGATGCGGGATTAAAAATTGAGCACTTGCGGGATGAGATCGCCAAACTGCAATTGACAAACTACTCATTGGATGTGGAAAAGGTTGTCAGACAAGGTATCGGCGGTAGTCAGGCCCATGTCCAAATTGACCAGAGCCACCACAAGCATCACCATCGTCATCTTTCTCACATAAAGGAGATTATTGAAAATAGTGATTTGGAAGTGCCGATCAAAGTGAAAAGCACGCAGATTTTTTCTCGTTTGGCCGAAGCCGAAGCACGGGTTCACCGGTCAAGTATCGAATCGGTCCATTTTCATGAAGTGGGTGCCATGGACGCCATCATCGACGTGGTGGGTGCGGTTGCAGGATTGACGGCCTTGGGCATCAAAAAGGTCTTTTGCTCACCACTTCACGTGGGAAGCGGTACTATTGAATGCGCACATGGCACCCTTCCCGTGCCCGCGCCGGCGACAGCAGAACTAATTAAAGGTAAACCGGTGTATTCTTCAGGAATCGACGGTGAATTGCTCACCCCTACCGGTGCTGCCATATTGACTACGCTGGCATCCGACTTCGGTCCCATGCCAGCCATGACGGTAGGACAAATCGGGTACGGTGCCGGCACCGCTGACCGGGGCATCCCCAATCTATTGCGGATCGCCATCGGTGAAACTGGCGAACATGCCTTGGATTACGATGTCGAGCAAACGGCTTTGATCGAAACCACTATAGATGACATGAACCCTCAAATGTATGACTATTTGATTGGGTTGCTGCTGGGAAACGGCGCTCTGGACGTATTCCTCAATACTGTGCAAATGAAAAAAAACCGACCCGGTACGCTTCTATCGATCATCTGTCGGGTTGATAGTGTCATTCCGTTAGCGAATTTGATCATGCAGGAGACAACCACTATCGGGCTGCGTTGGCGAATGGAAAATCGCATCAAGGCCAAGCGATTGATCGAAGAAGTCGAGACCCGCTATGGCACCATCCACGTTAAAGTGGCAAAAAATAATGGTCGCATCATCAATTTAACTCCTGAATATGAAGATTGCAAACGTGTGGCCCTGGACAAACAGATTCCACTGAAAAAAGTGATGGAAGATGTGAAATCAGAGATATTGGGAAAAATCGGTATGTAGACCGATCCTTTTTAACATCAATGAAATAAAGGAGGATGGCTATGGACAAAATTCTAAGAATCGATATGGGAGCCAACGGCGGTCCGAGATTTGCGGAAGAACCTGTTGGTGAATATGCCGGGCTCGGCGGCAGGGCCTTGACTTCCGCTGTCGTCGGTAAAGAGGTGCCACCGACCTGCCATCCGTTGGGAGCAGACAACAAACTGGTTATTGCACCCGGCTTGCTGAGCGGTACCGCAGCGGCCATGTCTGGGCGCATCTCAGTCGGCTGTAAAAGTCCATTGACCGGCGGCATCAAAGAATCCAATTCGGGTGGACAAGCTGCTCAGGTGATGGCGCGTTTAGGTTACGCAGCCATCGTATTGGAGGGAAAACCTGCTGACGACAACCTATATAAGGTGTTCATAAACAAAGACGGGGTAACCGTAGAGGCAGATAACAGCCTCAAGTTGCTTGGCAATTATGATCTCGTCGATAAGCTGCGTGCCCAATATGGAGAAAAAGTCGCCTGTATTTCAATCGGCAAGGCCGGTGAAATGAAAATGGCAGCCGCCTCAATCGCTTTTTCCGATATGGATCAACGGCCCACCCGCCATGCCGGGCGCGGTGGAGTCGGCGCTGTGATGGGGGCCAAAGGTGTCAAAGCCATCGTCCTGGACGATGCCGAAATGAAAATGCGTCCTCCAAAAGATCCAGAGAAATTCAAGGCTGCCAATAAGGCTTTTGTGGCGGGTCTTAGAAAACATCCGGTTACCGGGGAAGGACTTCCCGCATATGGTACCAACGTGTTGACGAATGTGCTGAGCGAAGCGGGCGGTTATCCCACCCGTAACTTCAGTAGCGGTCAATTCGAGGGCGCGGCCAAAATCAGCGGAGAGACGCAGGCCGCACTGGAAAACGAGCGGGGTGGTGAAGGATCCGCCACCCATGGATGTCACCGGGGCTGTGTCATCCGTTGCTCAGGCACCTTTTATGATAAAAACGGCCGTTTTTTGACGAAACAACCTGAGTACGAGACTGTCTGGGCACACGGCGGCAACTGTGGGATCGACGACCTGGATGCAATCGCCCAGATCGATCGCATGGACGATGATTTCGGATTGGACACCATTGAGATGGGGGCCACAGTGGCTGTTGCCATGGAGGCGGGATTGGCCGAATTCGGCGATGCTCAGGGGGCCATTAATCTTGTCAAGGAGGTCGGTGAAGGGACTCCCCTGGGCCGTATACTGGGTAGCGGCGCCGCAGTAACCGGAAAGGTTTTTGGTGTAGAACGTGTTCCGGTTGTCAAAGGTCAGGCGATGCCGGCCTATGACCCAAGAACCGTACAGGGAATCGGTGTGACTTACGCCACGGCAACTATGGGCGCCGACCATACTGCTGGATATGCCGTGGCGACCAACATATTGGGGGTTGGCGGCAATGTTGATCCTCTGAAGCCCGAAGGTCAGATCGAACTTTCTCGGAACCTACAAATCGCCACCGCTGCTATCGATTCCACTGGAATGTGCTTATTCATTGCTTTTGCGGTCTTGGATCAGCCGGAAACGTTTCAGGCACTCCTGGACCTGTTAAATTCATTCTACGGATTGGAAATGACCGGCGACGATGTGACCGAACTGGGTAAAACGATTCTAAACACGGAAAGGGAATTTAACGCCAAGGCTGGATTCACATCGGAACATGATCGTTTGCCGGATTTCTTTAAAAAAGAGAAACTGCCTCCACATAATATAACCTTTGCGGTAAAGGATGAAGAACTGGACGAAGTTTTCAACTGGTAGCATGCCCCTGAGGCGTTTTTGAATCGTTGACCAAATGAATGACGGGGAGCTTCCTAAGGAGACTCCCCGTCTTTGTCTTGGAAGATGAAGCTCACCGTGGCGATATGTCGACCTTGGGCAAATCAATAGGGTAGTTTTGTTCTCAAAAGATATGCAACGAATAGTGAACCTTATGCCAACACGAGTAAAACTTCTCATTAAGGAAAAAAAGATCTCGCAGATGTACCCGCTGCTTCAGCAAGGCTTCCAAGTCACGGCCAGGGTAGGTTGCGATATTCGAAGCCTGTTGTGTGACCAGTTCGGGATGATGCCGGATTACCTGTCAGACCGGATAAGTACCGTTTTTCTCAACGGTCAACCGGTGGATGACATGTCATCGGCAATCGTCAATGACAAAGATGTATTGGCGCTATCGGCCGCCATGCCCGGATTGGTGGGTGCAACCTTTCGAAAAGCGGGTTGTCTCGCCGCATTCAGGGGTTCGATTACTTACCGGCATTCGGAGGATCACCCGATGACCTCTCAAGACGGTACCGTCACCTTGAAATTGTTCAACTTGCTCGTCAACGAAATCGGGCCGATGTTTCTCGAACGCGGTATATGGATTTTCGGCCGCGATTTTCAAGACTTGCTTGGGATGTATCGACCTCGCATCTATGAAAGTATCCAGCACGTGGAAAAGGACGGACAAAAAGTGGATGTCGCCAAACTCTCCGATAACAATTGGATTGTTGCCGATGCCCGAATGCTGCTTCAAGCCTTTGGCGTCGCATGAACGCTACTATCAATTCGAGTAGACACGTTTCGGTTCTTACAGCGTTTTTAATTAAAGGTTACCATGATTAATGCCAAAACCGTTCAGCTATTTGATGAATTTTCACTCGATTCTGGAAGATCTTTAGGTGAAAAACTAGTAAATATGTTGGGTATGTCGCCGGATGCTTGCTGGCTGTTCTGCTCGCCAGAGAAAAACCTGGATGATCTGGTCAAGGGGGTTTACGAAACCATCGGTACGCGAACCCTCATCGGATGTACAACCGCCGGAGAAATTTCTACCGACGGATTTAGCATGGGATCTGCCGTTTTGGGAGGCATCGTCTCCGATCAGATCGATTTTGAGACAGTCGCGTGCCATGACATCAGCAGAGATAGCGAAAGAGCCGGACAGAAAATGGCAATGGCATTTTCGGATTCAGTTCGCTACGTGCAACTGTTTTCCGATGGAATCACCGGAAATGGCAGCGCCATACTGAGAGGAATGTCCTCTGTCTTTTCAGAGGATGTTCCCGTTTCAGGTGGCACTTCGGGTGATGGTGGGAAGTTTTTGAAAACATGGCAATTCTTGGGAGACCAAGTGTTTACGGATTCAGCTGTGGCTATCGGCTTGAGTGGTGATTTTAAGCTGGGAACCGGGGTATGGAGTGGCTGGTCACCGATTGGGTTACCCAAAAAAGTTACCCGTTCGGATGGCAATGTTCTTTTTGAACTTAATGGAGAAATAGCATTGAACGTTTTCGAACGTTTTTTAGGCAAACATGCAAGAAAACTACCAGCAGTCGGTGTAGAGTATCCGCTGGGACTGATTGACCAATTTGAGGGTAACGATGATGGTGAGAGTTTACTTTTACGTGCAACCATGTCCGTAGACCGTGAACAAGGATCGATTCGATTCGCCGGAGAAATACCTGAAGGCTCAATGGTTTATTTGACTTGCGGGGATCGCGCATCCATTTTGGAAGGCACCCAAAAGGCAATCCAATTGGCTGTCGACGACCTTGGACGACTACACAAACCATCCATGGTTTTTTTCTATTCTTGCATGGCTCGTAAAATCCTTTTGGGATTGCGTACCAAAGAGGAAATTGAAAAGGTTCGTTCTCAACTCAACATGGATGTACCAATTATAGGATTTTATACCTATGGTGAATATTCCCGGGTCAAGCGCAACGGCCCAAGCCTGCTGCATAATGAAACCGCAACATTATCTTTGATTGGGGTCTGATCGGTGTATCGTACCAGAAAACTACTGAAACAAATTACCGATTTGCAAGAGCTTTTAGAGGTATCGGAACGTAAGGCCGACATCCTCACCAATCTGCTCAAGGAGGCGGGAGCTGAATACGACCAGACCCTTAAAAAAACCCGGGTATCCGAGGCGAACTTTAAGGCCATTTTTGAATATGCACCAGAAGCCATCTATATTGTCGACATAGACACCCATCGGATTCTTGATTGTAATCCCTTTCTTCAACAATGGCTTGGATACAGTTTAAACCACCTGCGTTCGATGCATCTGGAAGACATACTTGCGCCAGGAGCGAATCATGTTGATGAAAATATCCAAAAGGCGTTATCAGAAGGGTTGGTTTACGTCCAAGAACGCAAATTCAAAAAGAAAGACGGTACTGTAGTAGATGCCGAGGTAACGGGAACAATAATGGTATATGAGGGTCAGCAACGATTCATGGCCCTTATCCACGATATTACGGAACGAAAGCAGATTGAAGCCCTTTCACGATATAAAGAACTCTTCGAAAGTGTGAGTGATGTCGTGTTTATCAATGACGCACGAGGAAATTTCTTAGAGGTAAACGACGTTGCCTGCGACTGTTTAGGTTATTCAAGAAAGCAATTATTGAAGCTATCCTTACGGGATGTAACCAGCACCGAGCAGCACGATGTTTTGCAGCAAATGAGCCGTCAGATCAAAGCAGAGGACAATTCCTATCAATTCGAGCTGTGCTTATTGAGCCGTAAGGGACTATCGATACCGTTCGAGTTTCAGGGACGTCTGATTGCATATCGCTCTAAGAAAGCCTTTTTGAGCGTGGCCAGGGACATGAGTGTGCGTAAAAAACTACAGGAGACGTTGATTCGAACAGAGCGGTTGTCTGCTGTCGGGGAAATGGCTAGTGGCGTGGCGCATAATTTCAACAACTTGCTTCAAATGATCATGGCTGGAGCTGAGGCGGCACAGAGTAAACTCGAATCCGGAAATATCCTTGATTGTCATGAAGCCATCAACACGATTATCACTGCATCTAGACGGGGTGCCGATGTGGTTCGACGGATCAAGGACTTCACCCACCTACGCTCGGATCGTATTGAAAAAGGACAGATTTTCGATCTGGAGTCATTGGTGACCGAGGTGATCGAACTTACGCAACCGTTATGGAAGCCGCCTTCCTCACCCCGCAAGTATTCCCTTAGCTATGTAAAAAAAGGCGGATGTTTCATCGAAGGAAAACCTTCCGAGATTTTTGAAGTGCTCGTTAATCTTGTAAAAAATGCACTTGAAGCCATGCCTCAGGGTGGTGCGCTGACTTTGGGGACCTACTCGAATGAGGAACACGTTTATTTTAGGATCGAAGACACCGGTGGAGGTATACCAGAAGCACATTTTCAGCGTATTTTTGAACCTTTCTTCACGACCAAAGGCAACCGCAGCAGTGGGTTAGGACTATCATCGTGTTATGGCATCGTCAAAAAGAACAGCGGCGATATCCAAGTTGACAGCAAGCTAGGCCTGGGAACAGAATTTGTTATTCGTTTCCCCAAGGCACAGCCGCATCCATCACTCGAAAGGAAGAACAGCACGATTGATGAGAATGACGGCTCTATTCGATTCCTTCTTATTGATGATGAGATCAATATTCTCAAAGCCATGGAGATGTATTTTGAGAATACAGAAATCGATATAACCACCGCGCAAACTGCGGAAGAAGCATTGTTAGCGATTGAATCGAATCACTTTGACGCCATTTTGTGCGATTTGAGTATGAATGATATGAATGGGTTGGAGGTCGGCAAGTGGGTATTGAACCACTGCCAAGAGAAGCGCATGCCAAAAATACCCTTTTTACTCTACACAGGTTTAGACAAACAACTGGATAATGAAAAGCTACAGCAGTCGGGCATTGATTGTCTCGTCCATAAACCTACTCCATGTCAAGACATCTATCATATTATCAAGGAGCACGTTATCTAGTGAGGATTCAAAAAGAATCAAAAAATAGAGCTGGTTCAACGTCAAGTGATCAATCAAGCATCTCTGATACAAAAACGAGTAGAGCGTGTTAGACTAAATGCCGTAATGATCTACCCGTACATTACATTCCACCAGTAGCCGGGGCAAGGCCGATACGATCTCCTTCTGAAAGTGTAGCGTCAAAACCGACTTTTTCACTGTTGACAAAAGCAATTTTGATATCCTCTTTTTGAAGCCCAGCGGCCTGTATCAGGTCTTCAACCGTTTGTCCGTCATTTAGGTGGTAATCTGTTCCTTCATTAAAATTACAGGTGCTCTCATCGACAAGTGTTGCGAAACATTTCAATTCGACTTTCATATGCAATCTCCATTTATTAATTAGTTTGACAAATAGTAAACGCTAACCAGAAGAGTTGCAGTATTAAGCTTGCTGGGGCAATATGATAGGTAAATACCATAACTGGTACGTCCCATCTCAACTTATGACGAGCACTAACTGGTTTTGGTCATTCCATGAAACTTCTGACGAGGTTCACCATTCTGACTTATACGGCGACATAAATAATTGCGCACAGACGCTTCAAGGTTGAATTTGGCTTGCGTCATAATTTGAGCTGAACGTCTACTCCTTCAGCTACCTGATCGATTGCTACAAAATATCGATAAATTGGAATGAGTGACTGAAGACTGAGCACTGCGGCCCAATTGTTCAGTCCGTACAAAACGGCTTTACTATTGAGGTAATACCAGAGTGATGTGATCGATCAGTTCATTCGCGAATTGTTCATCAAGCGGGGCATGTTCCATCAGTAACCGATACCATATGGCACCAAAGATAAGATCCATAATCAGTTCGATATTTATTTCGGCTTTCATTTCTTGGCTGTTTTGATATCTTTTGAATATTTTTCTGATGACATCTCGACGGGCTTCGATAAATTGTTCACGAAAGATCTTCAGTGTTGCGTCATCTTTCCTTGCGGCCATCAGCAGACCGACAATAATTGTCCCCGATGATGTGTTTTTCAAACGGTGGCATGAAGCGCTTACCAGTTGTCGTAAGTCTTTTCTTATCGATCCGGTGTCAGGTACACTGATATGCTTGGCTGTCTCTTCCAGTACCGCTTCAATTACCAGCTCTGCTTTTGATCGCCACCAACGGTAAATTGTCTGTTTCCCGACACCGGCTACACGAGCGACATCAATAATTTTAAGACGCTCATAACCCTCCGCTTCCAAAATTGAAATGGTTGCTTCAATAATCGCCCTTCTGGACAATTCGCTTCTTGGGCGGCCACGTCGCCTCGAAATTATTGTAGGTTTTTTAGTATTCATTTCAGTTAACTATAAATTATGAGACTCTACGACTCGTTTTTAATTGACTTTAGTCCCTGAAAGGTTTAGCATGCGATTAATAACGAGTCAATAAGTCTCGTTATTTATTTACAAAGCACCCTCAGCCCACCCCTGCCAATGCAACGAGGCTTGAGCAATGCCCGTCGCAACAGACACATCCAACTGGGTTGATACAAAGGAGGAAGAAAAATGAAAGCGATTGAACTCGAAAAAGCAGGAACACCGTTAAAGGTGGTCGATCGGCCAATACCCACACCGCGGCCGGATGGCGTCGTCATTCGGATGAAATCCGCACCGGTACTCAGTTACATGCATGGGGTAATTACCGGAAAGCTACCTTACATGTTGCCGGCAAAAGCATTCATTCCCGGTTCGGACGCCATTGGTGTTGTCGAAACGGTCGGAGCCGAGGTCTTCGATCTGCCCCCTGGGACTCTGGTACATGCCGGTCCGCAGATAGCCTCGAGGGGATTTCACCAACAGCCAGACCAAATTCTGATTGGATTGACCGGCATGTCACCCGAATCTGCTCGCGTTCAGGATATCTGGACGGATGGTGCCTATGCGCAGTACGTTCATTATCCCGCAGACGCCGTTACTCCCTTGACTGGCCTTTCTCACATTGATTTTTCCCGTTTAGGAGCGATTATGTTCCTGGCTGTTCCGTTTGGAGGACTATTATCCATGAACCTGAAACCCGCTGAAACAGTTATCATCGGCGGTGCAACTGGTAATTTCGGAGCACATGGCGTCATGATGGCAATTGCCATGGGAGCCGGACGAATCGTTCCAACAGGACGTAACACCGAAGTTCTTGAGAAAATCAAATCTATGTCGCCCAACCGGGTCTTCCCAGCAACCCTGTCTGGAGATTTAGAACAGGATACCAAAGCAATAATTACCGCAGCCGAAGCACCGGCGGATTGTTTTCTGGATATTGTCGGTGGTGGGGGAACAGCTTCTGTCCTTGCTGCGATTAGATCATTGCGAAATGGTGGCCGGGTGACACTGATGGGAGCTTTGCAAGATGTCATTCAAATTCCATACGTTGAAATGATGGTCAGAGAACTGACCATTCGCGGAAATTTCATGTATCCGGCTACCGCTGTCGGTGAGATTGCCAAAATGATTGCATCCAAGCTCATTGATCTGGACTTGATTGATGTTGAATCTTACCCGATGGTAGAAGCTGCGGATGCAATAGAAAATGCATCAACGAAAGGGGGACTATCTTTTAATGTCCTGTTAAACAAAGATTAACCAGCGCTACCGCGATTTCTGGTAGGTCCCCACCAGTTCGGCCTTTTCGATGATATGCCCCTGCATGGCCGCTTTCAGGGCAGCTTTGGCAGGCTGCTTCAGATCGGGCAGTACGCTGTCCAGGGCGTAGAGCTTGTGAAAATAACGGTGCCGGCCGATGGGCGGGCAAGGGCCGCCATATCCGGTGCGCCCCCAATCGTTTTTGCCCGCCATCGTCCCTGCAGGTAAACGCGATGAAGCGACGGCTTCGGGAAGGCCGCGACTGTCCGGCGGCAGGTTGTAGAGCACCCAGTGGACCCAGGTCATGCGGGGGGCGGCCGGGTCGGGGGCATCCGGGTCGTCAACAATCAGCGCCAGGCTCTTGGTGCCTTTGGGTACGCCCTCCCATTTTAGCGGCGGGGCGATGTCCTCGCCCTCGCAGGTATACGTTGATGGTATCTCGCCGTTGTTGGTGAAAACGGTCGACGTCAGGGTAAGTGTCATGATCTCCTCCGCGTTGGATGGCTCGGCCGCGGTACCCAGGTTGGAAAATAAGGGAACCAGCAGCATGGCCATCATGGTTTAGATTCGCATGATCGATTGCCCTTCGCTTTCCTCAAGTGCTAAGCAGGAATAACTGCAAGCGATAGACTCCGGCCGTTATTGCGGCACATTGACGGTTACGGTTTTGCCGCCGTATGCATGCATGGAGTCATGGGCACGCACGGTCACCTCGCTGACGTCCTGGGGAATGGCGACACCGGAGAGGCTGCGGGTGAAGGGCTGCTCGTTCTCATGGGGATGCAGCAGCGTGCGGGTTCCCAAAATGTCTCCATTCGGCGCCAGCACCTCCCATTTATCCGCGTAATGATCCCATCCCGTGTCGCCGTGACGCACGGTCACATCGAAACGAAACGTCCGCTCACCGACGGGAGTGATCGTGACCCGCTCGACGTCCGCTTCCCCGCACCAGGCGGCACACGTTAGGCTCAATGAGAAGATGACTGCGTATAGCATGCGTCGGATCATGGATGGTCCTCCTTGCTGTGAGAAAATCAACACCCTGGCATGAAAGGTCCGAATCAGGGCAGGCACCCGTTGTCGTGCGGACGTGAGGCACAGGCGGCGCACTGGGCGATACCGGCAAGATGGTTAAAAGGTAACCCATTATGGCCCGCAGATCAATTCTGAAAAACCATTGATCCCCGCTGGGGTTTGTGGGTAAAAAGGGCGCTGGCCATTATTTCCCAGGGTGGTTGGATCGACAACGCCGCCATCCGGATGACTTCGGGGACTCCAATCGATGATTGCTCGCAAACAGGACGACATCGCCTTTTTGGCCGGACGCTGGCCCCTCGATCCACAGCGGCCGACCCTGGTGTTCATCCATGGATCCGGTCAGCAGGGCAGCTTCTGGCAGGCCCAGGTGGACGGATTGACGGGCATCGCCAACACCATTGCCATGGATCTGCCCGGTCATGGCGACAGCTGGGGCGGTGAATTCGTCCGCGTGCCGGACTATGCCCGGGCAGTGGTGGGGTTGATCGAGGCCCTCGACGCCCCTGCTCCCGTCGTCTGCGGATTGAGCCTGGGGGGCGCCATCGCCCTGCAACTGATGATTGATTACGGTGAGCATCTAAAGGCGGGTATCCTGGTCAACACCGGCGCCCGGCTCAAAGTGCTGCCGGTCATCATCGAGACCATCGAACGCGACTATGAGGCCCACATCAATGCCTTGATCGAATACGCCGTAGCACCGGCCAACCGCACCGACGACGCCATCTGCCATCAGGTGCTGGCCAGTTACACTGCCGGGCCGACGGTCACGGCCAACGACTTTCGTGCCTGTGATGCATTCGACGTCATGCAGCAGGTGGCCAGCATCGATCTGCCGGTGCTGGTCATGAGCGCTAACCAGGACATCCTGACGCCGCCGAAATATGCGGATTGGATGGCGGCGCATATCCGTGGCGCCCGGCACGCCCGCATCGACGGCGCCGGCCACATGGCGCCCATCGAACGCCCCGGGACCGTCAATGACGCCATCACCCAATTCATCGAGGCGGTATGGTAATGCAATAGGCTTCACGGACAGATCGACCGGTCGCCGTCTTCGTCTTCGACCGCAACCGGATCAATAGCGATGCGGCCTCTCGCTTGCCGGATCATCCCGGCAAGTCGTTTGTCGCCCTCGTCCAGGCGGACTCGGGCAGCGAATGCACATAAGGAAAGGAACCCATGGAGATTTACGACTACCTGGCGACCCACGGCATTGAATACGAACGGCACGACCACCCGCCGGTGTTCACCTGTGACGATGTCAAGCGACTGATCCCGGATCTACCCGGCTGCAAAACCAAAAACCTGTTCATTTGCGACAGCAAGGGCAAACAGCATTTTCTGGTGACCGTTCCCGACGAAAAATCGGTGGACCTGAAATCGCTCGGCCAGGCCCTGGGCGTCAAAAGGCTCAGGTTTGCCTCGGCCAGCCGCCTGCAAAAACACTTGGACCTGGAGCCTGGCGCGGTCACCATCCTGGGCGCCATGAACGACAGCGAGGCCAAGGTAGAGGTCGTGGTGGACCAGGCGATCTGGCAAGCCGACGCCCTGCAGTGCCACCCACTGGTCAACACAGCCACGCTGGTCATCTCACTGGACCATGTGCGTAAATTTCTCGACGCCACCGGTCACCGGGCCACGGTGATGGATGTGCCCGCCCGGGGCTGACACCGCACGAATGAACAAATGGCGGTACGAGACACGACCGGCAGTCGGATGCAGGTCGCCTGGAGAGGAGCAATGCATCGATGCAAGCGATAGACAGACCGGTCCCCGCCGGAGTTTTTCTCCCGGGCGCGGTCACCGTGGTGGGCATTCCGTTTGATGAGTACTCCAGCTTCAGGCGCGGTTCGGCCAACGCCCCACCGATTATCCGGCAGGTGCTTCACAATGGAGCCTCCAACCTGTTTGCCGAAAACGGCGTCAATCTGGACAAACACCCCTTGTACTGCGATATGGGCGACCTGACGCTTCCCGGTGGAGAAGCGGCCCTTGCCGCGATCGAGCGCCATATCAGCCGCCTGGTGTCCCAACAGGCGCGGATTTTGGCATTGGGCGGCGACCATGCGGTAACCTATCCCGTCGTGCAAGCCGTTTCCGAAGCGCATCCGGACTTGACCATCCTGCACCTGGATGCCCATCCGGATATCTACGAAACCTATGCCGGCAGCCGCTTTTCGCATGCCTGCCCGTTCGCCCGCATCATGGAAACCGGTCGGGTCAAACAGTTGATCCAAGTGGGCATCCGCGGCATAACTGACGAACAGCGCCGCCAGATGGACAGGTATGACGTCCGCTGCATCGAGATGAAGGATTTCAGACCGCAGAACCCCATCCAACTGGAGGGGCCGGTCTATCTTTCCCTGGACATGGACGTCCTCGATCCGGCCTATGCACCGGGCGTATCGCACCATGAACCCGGTGGTATGTCCACACGCATGGTCCTGCGCCTGATTCAATCCATCGATCAGCCCATTGTGGGTGCCGACATTGTGGAGTATAATCCGGACCGGGATGTCAACGCGATGACGGCAGCCGTCGCCGCCAAGCTCTTGAAGGAGATTGCCGGAGTGATGCTGCGGCAAAGCGTGTCAAA
>JAAUYD010087690.1_pt1 | contig 41526 bp, 43 predicted proteins | sample 7278101 | NCBI WGS metagenome assembly JAAUYD01 (sample SAMN14350128, study PRJNA611818) | marine sediment metagenome | isolation source: surface marine sediment (0.6m) | place: French Polynesia: Moorea | collected 2018-08
CTTCGTGCTGGTCGCGAGCTCGTGGTGCACTGCGGCGCCGGGATCGGCCGCGCTGGAACGACCGCGGTCTGCGTCCTCCTGCGGCTGGGCCTCGATCGCGACGACGCCCTGCTCGTGGTCGCCGCCGCTCGACCGGGGGCGGGGCCGGAAGCCGGCGCGCAGCGGCTCCTCGTCGATCTGGTGTCGGCCCGACAGCACGAGGTCCCGAACCGGCTGCCGCATGGGGACCCGGTATGATGGCCGGTGGTGTCGTGACGCCCGACGACGTCGAGCGCGCCGCCGGGCTGATCGCCCCGTACGTGCGGCGAACGCCGACGATCGAGCATGGCCCTCTGGTGCTCAAGCTCGAGCTCCTCCAGCACGCCGGCTCGTTCAAGACGCGGGGCGCCTTCAACCGGGTGCTCGGTGAGCCGTCGATCCCCGATGCCGGATTGATCGCCGCCAGCGGTGGCAATCACGGTGCCGCGCTGTCGTACGTCGGCGGTCGGCTCGGCGTGGCGACCGAGATCTTCGTACCGTCGACGTCGCCCGACGTCAAACGTCGCAACATCGAGCGCTTCGGTGCGACGGCGTACGTCGTCGACGGCTACTACGACGACGCGCAGGCCGCAGCAGATGCACGCCAGCGCGAGACCGGAGCGCTGCAGATCCATCCGTACGATCATCCGGCGACCGTCGCCGGGCAGGGCACGATGGCCCGAGAGCTCGATCAGCAGGTCGCTGCGATCGACACCATTGTCGTCGCGGCCGGTGGTGGCGGCTTCGTCGCCGGTCAGGCGGCATGGTTCGGCGACCGGGTCCGCGTCGTGAGCGCCGAGCCCGAGACGTCGCAGTGCCTGCGCGCTGCGCGCATGGCGGGTGAGCCCGTCGACGTCGATGTCAGCGGCGTCGCCGCCGATTCGCTCGGCGCCAAGCGGCTCGGCGCGGTGCCGTGGGCGATCGTCCAGCGGTTCGTCGACGAGGCGGTGGTCGTGACCGACGACGACATCCGCGCGGCCCAACGCGAGCTCTGGGCCGAGTTCCGGCTCGTCGTCGAACCCGGAGGCGCTGCCGCGTTCGCCGCGCTGCGCTCAGGTGCCTATCGACCGGGGTCCGACGAGCGAGTCGTGGTCGCGGTCTGCGGGTCCAACTGCGACCCGTCGACGATCATCGATGCGTCATGACGAGCGAGCGCCTCAGGGTCGCACGATCGCGCTCAGCATCGCCTGGAACTTCGCCTGGGTCTCGGCCAGTTCGGCATGCGGGTCGCTGTCGGCCACGATGCCGCCTCCCGCGACCAGCCGCGCCGAGCGACGGTCGTCGGAGAGCTCGGCGCAGCGCAGCGACACCGCCCACTGACCGTTGCCCGACCCGTCGCACCAACCGACCGCGCCGCCGTAGACGCCGCGCTCGAACCCCTCGACCTCGGTGATCAGCTCGATCGCCGCGCTCCGCGGGTAGCCGCCGACCGCCGGCGTCGGCTGCAGGGCTCGCACCAGCTCGACGACCGTGGCGGTGGGCTTCGAGAGCATGCCCTCGGCCTGCGATCCGAGGTGCTGGACGTTGGCCACCTTGACGATCGAGGGCTCGGGCGCCCAGTCGAGATAGCTGCAGTAGGGGAGCAGCGTGTCGCGCACCATCTCGATCGCCACGCGGTGCTCGATCTGGTTCTTGGCGCTGGCCTGCAGCTCGGCCGCCAGCGCTGCGTCGAGCTTCGGGTCGCCAGTGGTGCGCGTGGTGCCGGCCAGCGGGTGGGCGCTGACGATGTCGCCGTCGACCCCGACCAGGAGCTCGGGCGACGCGCCGATGAAGCCGTCGACCGAGAACCGGTAGCTCGATCCGAACGTCGCCTTGAGGCGACGGAGCACGGCGTGCACGTCGATCGGCCGATCGGCCTCGACCTGGATCGGTCGGGCGATGACCGCCTTGTCCATGCGGCCGCCGCGGACCGCGTCGCGCGCGCTGGCGACCGCCGCGAGGTAGTGCTCGACGTCGACGCCCGGGCGGATCGACCAGTTCGAGGCGGTGGGTTCGGGCTCGGTGGCCGGGAGCAGCGACTCGTCGGCGTCATCGATCGTCGTGATCCAGCGGTGCCCGTCGGCCGACTTGCCCACCACGGCAGTGGGGACGATCAGGTCGGCCGGAGCACCCGGTAGGAACGGCAGTGCGCCGATCGCGATCGGCCCCGTGGCGCCTCCCGTGCGATCGTCGTGGTCGATCGCCGCGAGGAAGCCGACCGCGTCGTCGACCGGCACCCTCGCCGCGACGCCGCGACCGGCGAACCCGACCCCTTCGCGCACGAACAGGTAGCCGTCGGCGCGAGCGATGTCGTTGAGGTCGAGGTCGGTGTCGAGGGGCACGGTGACGGCCCGCATGGTCAGCTCCGGGTGGCGAGCAGCTGCTGGGTCAGTCCGCCCGACAGCAGGTGGTGCGAAGCGTTGGCGAAGCCGGCGGCCCGGAGCATGTCGAGCATCTCGGGCGGCTCGGGCAGGTACGCGACGCTCTTGGGCAGGTACCGGTAGGCCGCGCCGTCCGAGAGCAGTGCCCCGATCCGCGGCACGACCTTGCCGAAGTAGATGTCGTTGCCGAACCGGATCGCCGGGTTCGTCGGCACGCCGACGTCGAGCAGTGCGATGCGCCCGCCGGGGCGCACGACACGGGCCAGCTCGGCGAAGAAGGCCGGTAGCTCGAGCAGGTTCCTGAGCGCGAACCCGCACGTCACGCCGTCGACCGCTGCGTCGGGGACTGGCAGGCGCAGGATGTCGGCCTGCACCCGGGGCGCGCCGGACCGGTCCGCGGCGAGCATGCCGTAGCTGAGGTCCATCGAGACCGGCGTCAGTCCGGCCTCGCGGAGGTCGATGCACAGGTCGCCGGTGCCGGCTGCGAGGTCGAGCACGAGCGACCCCTCTGGCAAGTGGAGATCGCGCACCGTCTTGCGCCGCCACCGCACGTCGAGCCGGAACGTCATCACACGGTTGACGAGGTCGTAGCGCGGCGCGATCGCGTCGAACATCTCGCGCACCGCCTCGCGCTTCTCGGCGCCCTCGGGCAGCGTGTCGCGGTCCCACGACGAGCCGGTCTCGGTTCCTGTCATCCCTGGTGAGGCTACGGCTGCCTGGTTCGCCGTGCCCACCTGTCGACCGTCAGACTCGACGGATGATCGATTTCAGCTTCGCTCCCGAGGTCGACGAGGTGCGCCTCAAGGTGCGTGACTTCATGGAGAGTCGTGTTCGCCCGGCGTGGGATGCGACCGATCAGGACGACCGGTCCGAGGTCGTGAAGACCATCGTCGAGCTCCGCAAGGAGGCGAACGGCGAGTGGGGGCTCTGGCTGCCGCACATGCCACCCGAGTGGGGTGGCATGGGCCTCGGCCCCACGGCGATGGCCGCCGTCTCGGCCGAGGCGTCGAAGGTGCCGATCGGCCCGTTCGTCATCAACGCCCAGGCACCCGACGAGGGCAACCAGCACACCCTGCTGCATTGGGGCACCGACGCGCAGAAGGAGAAGTACCTCAAGCCGCTCTGCGAGGGCACGGCGCGCTCGTGCTTCGCCATGACCGAACCCGAGGTCGCCGGGTCGGACCCCACGCTGATCAAGACGTTCGCGTACCGGGACGGCGACGAATGGGTCGTCAACGGCCACAAGTGGTTCATCTCGGGTGCCCGGGGCGCGAAGTTCGCACTGCTCGTCGCGCGGACCGAGGAGGACCCCGAGATCCCTCAGGCCGCGAACTCCTGCTTCATCGTCGACATGCCGTCGGAGGGCTGGAACATCGTGCGCGACGTCGAGACGATGTCGGGCGGCCACAACCACTGCGAGATCCTGATCGAGGACCTGCGGGTGCCGGCCGAGAACATGCTCGGCGGCAGGGGCCAGGGCCACCTGCTCGGTCAGTACCGGTTGGGGCCGGCACGACTCGCGCACTGCATGCGCTGGATCGGCCAGGCCGAGATCGCGCTCGACATGATGGTCGACCGTGCGCTCGACCGCTACAGCCACGGCTCGTTGCTGGCCGAGAAGCAGGGCATCCAGTGGCTCATCAGCGACTCGGCCGTCGAGCTGTACCAGTGCAAGCTGATGGTGCTCCACGCGGCGTACCAGATCGAGCAGGGCATGGAGTTCACGGCGGTCGTGTCGATGGCGAAGCACTTCGTCGCGAACAGCCTGTGGCGGATCATCGATCGGGCGATCCAGGTGCACGGCGCGCTCGGGTACTCGACCGACACGCCGCTCGCCCACATGTTGCAGCAGGCGCGCTGGGCGCGATTCGCGGACGGCGCCGACGAGATCCACCAGATGCGCATCGCGCAGCGCACGATCGCCGCGTACAAGGATCACGGCACGACCAAGGTCGCGACCGGCAACCTGCCGCTCTGACGCCGGACGCCGACGGGGGCGGCGCCCATTCGGTCAGACGAGGAGCGCGAGCTCGTCGTTGCGCCCGCCGAGGACGGCCTCGGCGTCGCCGCCCAGCCAGTCGAGCCCGGCGGTGAGCACCGTCCGTGGATCGAACTGCGGGCGGAGATCGCCGTCGAGCAGATCGCTCGTGTCGATCGACCCGTGCAGTCCGGGTCGAATCGCGTCGCCCATGACGAAGCTGACGCCGGCGGCGCCGTGATCGCAGCCGTTGCTCGCGTTCTCGCGCACCCGGCGGCCGAACTCGCTGTGGGTCACGAGCAGGACGCGGTCGCTCGCTCCGGCGGCGTCGAGTGTCGCCCAGAAGGCGGCGAGCCCGGTGGCGAGGTCGCTCAGCAGATCGGCGTGCGTCCCGAGCTGGTCGCTGTGGGTGTCGAAGTTGCCGTGGGTCACGGTGATCGCCCGGGCTCCGACATCGCCGAGGATCAGCTGCGCGGCCACGGCGAGGCCGGTCGAATAGCCGCCGCGGGTGCCGTACGGATCCGCGGTCGTCGCAGGGATCTCGGCTCGGACGGCGTCGGCGATGGCGTCGAACTCCTCGACGGCGCCCAGCGACGAGGCGAAGGCGGCCTGGGCCGCGGCGGCCAACCGTTCATCGTTCACCGGTTCGGTCAGCGCCCGGATCGCTCGGTGCGGCAGGTCGCTCGGGAAGGCGAACGCGTCGACCGCATCGATGACGGTGCCCTGCCGGGCGGCGCCGCGCAGCATCTGACCTCCGCTCCCGAGCGCCGTCGCGCCGAGCGCCGAGGGGGCGTCGGGGAGCGTGTCGAGCCAGCGGCCGAGCCATCCCGTCGACTCGTCCATCCGGTCCGCCTTGACCCAGCGATCGGTCGACACGAAGTGCGATCGGTCCGGATCGTCGAACCCGATGCCGGCGACCGTGGCGATGCGGCCGGCGTCGAAGAGCGGCAGCAGCGGGGCCAGTGACGGGTGCAGTCCGTGCCCCTCGAGGCTCGCCGTGGCGATGATCTCGTCCTCGGGCAGCGCCAGGGTCGGGCGAAGGTCGCGGTAGCGTCCGTCGAGGGGCGGCAGCGTGTTCACGGCGTCGTTGCCGCCCGCCAGCTCGACCATCACCAGCACGCGATCGTCGGGCACCAACTCGGCTGGGGCGGTCACCGTGGTCACGACCGTCGGCGACCTCGTGGGCGGCGTGGGGGAGGCTGTCGACGGCGCCGTCGACTCGGTGGGGCCGGCGACCGTCGTCGGAGGAGCGCCGCCGATCGACGGGCGCTGCGTGCACCCGGCGGCGAGCAGGCCACCACCGAGCGCCAGGAACCGTCGGCGCGAGATCGTGATCATGTCAGCAGGTTCTCCGGGCTCACGAGGGCGAGCGTGAGCCGGTTGGTGGTGCCCGCCGTCGCCGCGAGGGCGGCTCGCGTCGATGCCCCGAACGGCTCGCTCACGCCCAGGTGCTGCGCGGCGAGATCCCAATCCGACTGATCGACGGCGATACGGAGCGGTTCGTCGTCCGCCGTGTGCTCGGCGATCGCGGCGGCGACGTTGGTCCGGGCGATCAACGAGCTCGCGGTGAACCACGCCTCGCCGGTCGGCCAGCCGGCCACGTCGGGCGGGAGCATCGGCAGCTGGCCGATCTCGCGGACGTGGTCGCGGGCTCGGGCGATCACCCGTTCCGGCGGCGCACCGGTCACACGCAGCGCGCCGACGAACCAGGGGATCGGTGCGAGCACCAGCGGTCGGGCTCGCCCGTCGAGACCCATCCGCAGGGCGGTTGCGATGACGGGGTCGAGATGCATGTCGGCGTCCACGTAGCCGTCGGCCAGTTCGCTCGCCACGCCGGCGAGCGATTCGTCGTCGGGGTCGCCGAGGAACTCCGCTACGAGGCGTCTCGCCACGAACGTCGCGTGGGCCGGATGGCCGACGACGGCGTCGATGACCGTGTCGACGTCGTGGACGCCGTCGACGCCCAGCAACCGCTGCGGCGAATCGTCGTGGCGGCGCGGAACGAACCGAGCACGGGTCAGCGCAGGTGCGACGACCCAGCCGGTCAGCGCTCGTGCCGCCGCCAGCACGTCGGCCTCGGTGTAGTTGCCGGCGCCGAGCGCGAAGAGCTCGAGCAGTTCGCGACCGTAGTTCTCGTTGGGCGCCGAGCCGGTCGACGTTCGCCCGTCGAGGTAGACGAGCATCGCTCGGTCGATGGTGATCGCCCGCAGCAGGTCGGGGTAGCTGCCGCCGCCCTGCGCCGCCAGCAGGCGGATCTGGTCGACCATCAGCTCGGGCAGCAGCACCTTGCCCAGCGACGAGACGAGCCAACCGTGGAGGAGCCACGTGCGCCGGTCCTCATAGGGCCGCTCGGTCGCGACCAGGTGCCTGAGCCAGCCGACCACCGCCTCGCGACGCCCGTCCCGCTCGGGGTCGAGCGCGAGCCCGTCCCACGGGTCGGACAGCGGCGCGTCCCCGTCGGGGCCCGGCCCGACGTGGTCGGCGACCGGATCGGCCGATCCGGCGTCGGCGATGGCCTGCAACGCCGCCGGGTGGATGCCGAAGCCGGCGCGCCGATGCAGCCATGCGAACGTCTCCCGGTCGTTCATCGCCCGACCCTCCCAGCGCCGGGTAAGAGCACGCCGTGAGCGCGGTGAGGACTTCCGGCCCGGGCCACGGGTGGTCGGGCGTTGCTACCGTCGGAGTCGACACGAAGGAGCGCACCCACATGGACGACCTCGACAACCTCGAGGCCCACGACGGCTACGACGGCACCGGCAACCTGCACTCGTACTCGCAACCTGCGGGGGACGAGCACTACACGAAGGACGGCAGGCTCAAGAAGAAGTACTACGAGGCCGAGCTGGCTCGACTCCAGGAGGAGTTGGTCAAGCTCCAGTACTGGGTGCAGCAGGAGCAGTTGCGCGTGCTGATCATCTTCGAAGGGCGCGGCTCGGCGGGCAAGGGCGGTGTGATCAAGCGCATCAGCGAGCGCACCAGCCCGCGGATCGTGCGGACCGAGGCGCTGCCGAAGCCGACCGAGCGCGAGCAGTCGCAATGGTACTTCCAGCGGTACGTGCCGCTGCTGCCGGCAGGCGGCGAGATCGTGCTGTTCGATCGCAGCTGGTACAACCGCTCGAACGTCGAGTGGGTCATGGGGTTCTGCACCGAGGACCAGCACCAGGAGTTCCTCCGCAGCTGCCCCGAGTTCGAGCGCATGCTGGTGCGGTCGGGGATCATCATCCTCAAGTACTGGTTCTCGGTGAGCTACGAGGAACAGGAGCGGCGCTTCGCCGCCCGCAACGAAGAACCCCTCAAGCGGTGGAAGCTGTCCGACATGGACCTCGAGGAGCACCGTCTGTACGTCCGCTACTCGATGGCGAAGGACACGACGTTCCAGTACACCGACATCAAGCAGGCGCCGTGGTACGTCGTGCCGTCCGACGACAAGAAGCGGGCGCGGCTGAACTGCATGAGCCACATCCTGAAGATGGTCCCCTACCGCGACATCGTGCCCGACCCGGTCGAGATCCCGGCCCGGCTCTCAGAGCCGTACATCCGCCCACCGGTCGGCGACCAGACGTTCGTCGAGCAGCTGTACTGAATGTCCGGGCTGCGCACGTGGCGCTGCTGATGTAGCGGCCGCCCTCCCGAGCTGCGGGAAGCGGAATCGGCGTCACCTGCCGACTTCGCGGCCTGCACTTCGGCGCGGTGCGTCTGCGCTTCGGGGCTCGTCCGCCTCCGCGGCGCAGCGGACTCGTCGTCTGCGGTTCGGCGCTCGCCCCGCCTGCTCGGTGCGGGTCGGTCGGTCGGTGGGATGGGGGTTTCGCGCCCGGGGTAGGTTCGCACGATGGAGCTCGGGATCTCGCTCGCATCGGCGACCACGTTGCCGGCTGCCGAGGCCGGCCGGCATCTGGTTGCCCGGGTCCGCGCCGCCCACCGATCCGGGCTGGATTCGATGTCGGTCGGCGACAACCACATCGTCTCGGCCGTCAACTATCTGCAGAACACCCCGACGCTGGCACGTGCGCTCGCCGAGTGGCCCGGCCGCCCGGCGGGCTGCCTGTTCCTGCTGCCGATGTGGCCGCCCGTCCTCGCCGCCGAACAGATCGGCACACTGGCTGCGTTCCACGACGGGCCGTTCATCGTGCAGACGGGCATCGGGGGCGGGCCCAGCCAGTTCGCGGCGCTCGGGGCACGACTCGATCGGCGCGTCGCCGTCTTCCAGGAGGGCGTGCGGGTGGTCCGGGGGCTGCTGGCGGGGGAGTCGGTGTCGAGCGAGCTGTTCGGGTTCGACGACGTCTCGATCGCGCTCGTGCCGCATCAGCCGGTCGAGTGGTGGATGGGGACCGGTCACCCCGACGGGCTGCGGCGTGCCGCCCGATGGGGCGCAGCGTGGTATAGCTCACCGGGACCGAACGCCGACGAGACGGCGCATCTGGCCGCCGAGTACCGATCGGCATGCGACGAGCACGGCTCGACTGCACGCGTCGTCGTGCGCCGCGACGTGCTGGTGCTCGCCGACGGTGACGCGGCCCGCCGACACGCCGAGCGGGCGGTCGACGCCGGCTATCGCGGGATGTCCGTCGACCAGCTCGTCGTCGGCACGCCGGCCGAGGCGGCCGAGCAGCTGGCCCCGTTCGCCGAGATCGGCGTCGACCAGATCGTGGCTCGCACGATGGGGATCGCGCCCGACGTCGACCTCGAGACGATCGAGAGCCTGGGCGACGTGCGGGCGATGCTGAGCTGACCGAGTGTCACGAGCCGCCGCGCGCGGTGTGGTCGATCGTGTACGCCTGGATCCGGTCCGCGCGGTGTGGTGCCAGCGACAGCGAGATGCGGACCCGGTCGCCACTCGACGACGTGCACACGATCGTGCCGCGGGCGTCGTTGACCGCTTCGACGTTCACGATCGTCAGGGGCGTGTGCGCGGCGGCCTCCGCTCGGCGGCGCTCGTAGGAGTCGTCGGCTGCGACGTTGTCGGCGAACAGCTGGTCGGCGCGCTCGTCGGTCCACGCGTTGAGTTGCTCGACCAGTTGCCGGGCAGCAGCGGCAAGCGGAGGCGCGACGTCGGCGGGCCGGCGCGTGAGCAGGCCCTGGCGTGCCGCTTCGTCGAGCAACCGTGCGGCCAGCTCGGTCATCGGGGCGTAGGTCGAGTTGGCGAGCGCGATGGCCCCCACGCCGCTTCCCGAGACCCAGCGCATGCTCGACCCGTAGCCGGGGATGCCGCCGGAGTGGGCGATCACCGTGCCCAGATCCTGCTCGTGCATGATCCGCAGGCCGTAGCCGTAGCTCGTCGGGTGCCGGACACCGCGCAGGGTCCGGAGCCCGACGTAGGACTGCGGCGACTGCATCTCGCGACGGGACGCCCGGCTGAGCGGGCCGGCATCGTCGGCGTCGCGGGCGGGGAACGCGTCGTCGAGCCACGACACCCAACGGGCGAGGTCGGCGACCGTGGTCCACAGCCCACCCATCGGCGCGATCATGCCGTCGCCGAGAGGCGGGAGCTCGTCGACGAAGCCGTCGTCGAGCCAACGCATCGGGCGCGTCCAGTCCTCGTGGTCGGGCTGCACCCAGGTCGTCCTTCCCAGTTGCAGCGGTGCCAGCAGCCGCTCGGACACGTGGTCCTGCACGGTGCGACCGGTGGCCCGCTCGACGACCCGGCCCAACAGGGCGAACCCGAAGTTCGAGTACTCGTAGCTGGTACCCGTCGGCCGGGCGAACACCCCACCGTCGGCGACGACCGCGTCGAAGTCCGCCGCAGGCAGGTCGAGATGCCGGTCGGCCCACGGGTCATCGGTGACGAGGCCGCTCGTCATCGCCAGCAGATCGCGGATCGTGATCGGTGGTGCGTCGGCGGTGGGGGACCGGAAGGACGTCAGCTCCGGGGCATGGACACCGATCGGATCGTCGAGTCGGAGCTGCCCGTCGTCGCGCAGGGCCAGCGTCGCCGCCGCCGAGAACGACTTCGTCATCGAGGCGATCCGGTACACCGTCTCGGCCGACACATCGCCGACCGACCCGGTCAGCTCGAGCCGGCCGCCGGCGACGATCCCCCACGAGACCGTGGGGCAGTGCTGCTCTGCGGCCGTGTCGGCGACGAGGCGGTCGAAGGGCTCGCGGTCGACGTCGGACACCCGGTCAGTCTGCCCGATCGGCAGTGCTCGACCCGCCGGGTTCGTGCCCTGGTGTTCGGACTACCCGGGCACCGAGACGGACGTCGGTCACTCGTAGCTTCGATACACGACCTCGGCGACGCAGCTCGGCTTGGCGGCGCCCTCGCACTCGAAGGTGAACTCCATCGTCGATTGGACGCCGCCGGGGATGTCGTCGACAGCGAGCAGCTTGACGCCCAGCCGGAGCTTCGAGCCGACCATGACGGGCGCAGGGAACCGGATCTTGTTGGCGCCGTAGTTGACGCCCATCGAGAAGCCGGTGATCGAGACGACCTGGGGGTACAGCGCCGGACCGAGCGACAGCGTGAGGTAGCCATGGGCGATCGGGCCGCCGAACGGTCCCGCCTTCGCCTTCTCGACGTCGACGTGGATCCACTGGTGGTCGCCGGTCGCCTCCGCGAACAGGTTGACCTGCTCCTGGGTGATGTCGACGTACGGGCTGTATCCGAGATGTTCGCCGACGAGGGCCTTCATCTCGTCGGCGCCGTTGATGGTGCGTGCGGACATGTCCGCCAGCATGTCACCTGCGGTCGGGATGATACGAATACGGCCCATGACCGATCTGCTCACCGCCCACGCGGCGAACCAGCCAGACAAGATGGCCGTGATCGACGACCGCGGCGACGGTTCGGTACGCACCCGCACGTATGCCGAGCTCGAGCGGCGATCGAACCAGCTGGCGCACGTGCTCATGGCACACGGGCTGCGGCCGGGCGACAAGCTCGTCTGGTGCGGTCAGAACTCGGTCGGCGCGATCGAGGCGGTCAACGCGGCCCGCAAGGTGGGTGCCACTGCGGTCCCGCTGAACTACCGGCTCTCCGACGAGGAGGCCGCCTACGTCACCGATCACTCCGACGCGAAGATCGTCTACGTCGATCACGCCTACGCATCCCTGTTCGAACGGATCCGGGCCGACGTGCCGCAGGTCGAGACGGTGCTGGTGTTCGACGGGCCGGCACCGCCGGACATGGTCACGGTCGACCCGTTGATCGAGGCCGCCGAGGGTGACCCTGTCGTGCCGCCCGACGAGGACGACGAGCCGGGTTCGGCGACGATGATCTACACGTCGGGTACGACCGGCAAGCCGAAGGGCGCGTATCGACGGCGGATCACCAACTCCGAGCAGTCGGTCGCGATGCTCGGCTTCATCGGCTACCGGCCCGACGACGTCTACCTGACGACGGGTCCGCTGTACCACTCGGGTCCGGGTGGCTTCATGGCCATCGCGCTCGCGATGGGCCAGACGATCGTCCTCCAGTACAAGTTCGACCCCGAGGACTGGTTGCGGCTCGTCGAGACGTATCGGTGCACGTCGACGTTCGCCGCGCCGACGCCGATCCGCATGATCTGCAACCTGCCCGGCGAGGTCGTCGAGCGGTACGACCGCTCCTCGATGCGGGTGATGATCGCGAACGCCGCACCCTGGAGCTTCGCGCTGAAGCAGCGGTACGTGGCCACGTTTCCACCCGAGTCGCTGTTCGAGATCTACGGGTCGACCGAGCTGGGCGTCAACACGATCCTGCGGCCCGAGGACCAGATGCGCAAGCCGGGTTCGTGCGGCAAGGAGGCGCCGATGGTCGAGATCCGGCTCTATGACGTCGACGGCTCGATCGTGACCGGCACCGGTCCCGAGGCGACCGGCGAGCTGTACGTCCGATCGCCGTCGGTGTTCAACGACTACTACAAGCAGCACGACAAGTTCGAAGAGGACCATCGCGACGGGTTCCAGACCGTCGGCGACATCGCCTACCGGGACGACGAGGGCTTCCTCTACATCTGCGACCGCAAGAAGGACATGATCATCTCCGGTGGGATGAACATCTACCCGGCCGAGATCGAAGCGGCGCTCGAACAGCACCCCGACGTCTACGAAGCGGCGGTGTTCGGCGTACCGAGCGAGGAGTGGGGCGAATCGGTCCATGCGGTCGTGGTCAAGCGACCGGGGTCGGACCTCGACGACACTGCGGTCATCGCGCATGCCCGCGAGCACCTCGCTCACTACAAGGTGCCCCGGACGCTCAGCTGGATGGACGAGCTCCCGAAGACCGGGTCGGGCAAGGTCCTCAAACGCGAGCTGCGGCAGCCCTATTGGGCTGGTCACGGGAGCAACGTCTGATGCCGATGTCCGATTCCCATGTCTGACACCTCCGGCGACGGGTTCCGGTCCGGGTTCGTGACGCTGGTCGGGCGACCCAACGTCGGCAAGTCGTCGCTCGTCAACGCGATCTGCGGTCGCAAGGTCAGCATCGTCTCGGACAAGCCGCAGACGACGCGGCATCGCATCATGGGGGTGCTGACCCGACCCGACGCGCAACTCGTGTTCGTCGACACCCCCGGGCTGCACAAACCGGTCTCGGCCCTCGGGGAACGCGTCAACGCGACCGCGCTCGAGAGCACCGAGGACGTCGACGTGCAGTGCCTCGTGCTCGACGCCACGATGGCGTTCGGCAAGGGAGACCGCTGGGTCGCCGACCGGCTCGAGATCTCGTCGGCGATCGTCATCGTCAACAAGATCGACATCGCCTCGAAGGCGCAGGTGGTCGCGATGCTCGGCGCCGCGGGCGAGCTCGGGGCCGAGGCCTACTTCCCGGTGTCCGCCGAGACCGGCGAGGGGATCGCTGCGCTGGTCGAGCACCTGGCGTCGCGGCTGCCCGCGGGACCGAAGTACTTCCCCGACGACGAGATCAGCGACATGCCCGAGGAGCAGTTCGTCGCCGAGTTGGTCCGCGAGCAGTTGCTGGCGGTGACTCGGGACGAGCTCCCGTACTCGATCGCCACGCGGGTCACCGAGTGGGAGTGGCCGAGGATCCGCGTCGACGTGATCGTCGAGCGGGAGAGCCAGAAGGGCATGGTGATCGGCAAGGGCGGCAGCGTCCTCAAGGAGGTCGGCAAGCGGGCGCGTGCGCAGATGCCCGAGGGCGTCTACCTCGAGTTGCGCGTCAAGGTCGACAAGGACTGGCAGCGCCGGCCGGACCGGGTCGAGCGGCTCGGCTACTGAGCGTCGGCATCGCCGGGGCGTCGATCAGGGTGCGCTGGTGGGCGGCGGCTCGGGCACCGTGGTCGACGTCGTGGTGGTCGTGGTCGTCGTGGTGGTCGTGGTGGTCGTCGACACGGTTCCGGAGACGAGCACGCTGAAGTCGTCGAACGCCACCGGTTCGCCGGGCTCGCTGAACCCGTCCTCGGCCGGCAGGAACACGGTGATCGGGTCGCCGTCGATCGTGAAGACGACCTGGCCGATCGCACCCGCATCGGGCGTCGCGAACGATGTCAGGGTCAGGACGATCTGAGCGATCGCACGCCGCTCGCGGCTCGAGGACATGACGTCGAGCGCCTCCTGAGCGAGCGCCACGGTGGCGATGCCGCCCTCGAGGGAGACGTCGGCGATCAGGTCCGGGCGGACATCGCTGCGCAGGTTGCCGGCGACGAGGTCGGCTGGCGGCGACGTGAGCTGAGCCAGCACCGCGGCGAGCGTGACCGGCACGAACAGTGGCCGCGTCGTGCGCTGGATGTCGTCGCTGACGCCGACCGAGTAGAAGATGTCGGTCGTCCGGGTCTCGGGTGGCGGCAGCGTCGTGACGGTGGTGCCGGTGTCGCTGCTGTTCGACGGCTGGCTCGTCGGTGGCGGCAGCGAGGTGGTGGTCGTCGTGCTCGTCGTGGTGGTGTTGGCGAGCGCCGGCGGGAGATCCTCGTCGCGATAGGTGGTCACCCGATCGTCGGCGGGCAGACCGCAGGCGGTGAGCGCCAGCGTGCCGATCGCCAACGCGCCCACCATCCCGCTGACTCGCGTGGATGATCCGCGCCGGACACTCATGCGCTCACCGTCGGCAGCTGCACGACGAAGCGGGCGCCCCCGCCGGGCGCCTCCTCGACCCACGCGGTGCCGCCGAGGGCAGCTGCGTGCTCGGCGACCAGCGCGAGCCCGAGGCCGGTCCCGATGCGGTTGCGGGCGGCGCTGCCACGCGCGAACCGCTCGAAGATGCGGGTCCGCTCGCCGGCGGCGACGCCCGGTCCGCTGTCCTCGACGGCGATCAGCACGGTCTGGCGCTCGGATCCCGGCTCGATGGTGATGCGCGTCGGGCCGCCGCCGTGGTGGGTCGCGTTGTCGAGGAGGTTGCCCAGGATGCGCTCGAAGCGGACTCGATCGACCATCGCCCGTCGATGGGCGCGGCGATGCACCTCGATCGGCAGGTCGCCGTGCCCGTAGCGGTGCGACACGCGATCGCAGAGCTCGACGAGGTCGGCGGGCTCGGTGTGCAGGTCCTGCGAGCCCGCCTCGAGCCGCGACAGCTCGAGCAGGTCGATCACCATGTCGTCGAAGCGCCGTACCTGCCCGACGACGACGTCGAGCGCCTGCTGGGCGCGATCGGGGAGCTCCTCCCGGCGGGCGTCGAGGACCTCCACGGCCGCCGTCAGCGCGGTGATCGGCGAGCGCAGCTCGTGGCTGACGTCGGACGCGAACCGCTGCTCGCGCTCGATTCGTTGCTGGACCGAGTCGGCCATCTCGTTGAACGATCCGGCCAGGCGGTTGAGGTCGGGGTCGTTCTCGTCGTCGAGGCGGGTCTCGAGGCTGCCGGTCGCGAACTCGCCGGCTGCATCCGCAACGCGGGAGAGAGGCCTGAGCAGCCGTCGGCTCGTCGACCAGCCGAAGAAGACGGCCACGATCGTGGCCAGGATCGAACCGACGGTCAGCGCCGTGGCGAGCACCTGGAGCGTGCGCTCGGTCGTGTCGAGTGGGAAGGCCTCGAGGTAGCCGACGCCGAACGCCTGGAGGCTGATGCCGACGCCGAGATATGGCGTGCCATCGTCGTCGACGAACTGCTGCTGTCCCGATTGACCGCGTGTGACCGATTCGCGGAGCTCGGCCGGGAAGTTCTCCTCGTCGAAGCCGATGCGGGATTGGAGTTGGCGCGGCTGGGTCATCAACACGGCGAAGCCGTCGGGTTCGATGTCGAGCTCGAACAGCGTCCGCGACACATCGTCCGGATCGGTGATCAGGGCGTCGTTGAGCTGCTCGGCGTGGCGGATCGCGTCCGCTCGGGCGTTCGTCTCGTGTTGGTCGAGGAGCGAGTTGCGGGCGAAGAAGTAGGTCGCGACCGTCAGGCCGACGCCGCCGAGCAGTGCGAGCGCGCCGAAGAACAGGGTTACCCTGGTGCTCAGTCGCAGCGATCGCCGGCGGGCCATGATCCGTAGTGTTACACCGGCAGACCGGGTGCAGCCGCAGCCGGCCGGTGCACGCGATGAGGCCCGCCACGAGGGCGGGCCGGGGAGAGAAACGCCGCTGCCGGTGAGGCACCAGGGGGAGGAAGGCACCTCACCGGGGCAGCGTGAACGCTCATCATGGTGGCCGTCGTCTGTGACGACATCACGCCCGAAGTGTGCGATTTCTGTAACAAACGGGCCGATTCCGTGACGAAACCCCTGATAGCGACGTTCTTGCTGATGACGGAAACCATGCCACACTGGTGCCGACGTGGACACGCTGCTCTTCATCGAGGACGACGACGGGATCCGGTTGGCGCTCCGACTGGCGTTGGAGGACGAGGGCTACACGGTCCACGAGGCGGGCACCGGGACCGACGGGCTGGCGGCATTCGCCGAGCACGACGTCGATCTCGTCCTGCTCGATCTGCGTCTGCCCGACATGTCGGGGTTCGACGTGTGCCGCTCGCTGCGCGCGACCAGCATCGTGCCGATCATCATCATCACGGCACAGACCGACACCCACGACATGGTGGCGGGGCTCGAGGCCGGCGCCGACGACTACGTGACCAAGCCGGTGGTACCGAAGGAGCTGGCGGCGCGCATCCGGGCGCTGCTCCGACGGGTGCACCTGCTCGAGGCGTCCTCGACGCCCAGGCCGGCCAGGTTCGGCGACGTCGAGTTGCGCGCCGACCAGGGCATCGTGCTGAAGGGCGGACAGGAGATCAGCCTGACGAAGACCGAGTACCGACTGCTCTGTGAGTTCGCCGACCATGCCGGCGCCGTGCTGTCGCGCGATCAGCTGCTCGAGCGCGTGTGGGGGTACGAGTACCTCGGCGACTCGCGGCTCGTCGACGCTCACGTGCGCCGCCTGCGCCTGAAGGTGGAAGACACCCCCGACGACCCCAAGCTCATCGTGACGGTCCGAGGCATCGGCTACCGGCTCATGAGCTCGTGATCACAGACCTGCGTACCAGTCGTAGCTGCGTTCGGCCCAGTAGTCGGCGGGCCGTTCGTGGGTGTAGCGGATGACGCCGATCCGCTTGAGCGTCTTGATGCCGTACTTGTTCGGCGACGCGAGGCGGAGCGGGGCACCGTGGGCCTGGTCGAGCGGCTCGCCGTGCTCTCGGAGCGCGAGGAGCGTCTGGGGGTGGAGGATCGAGTCGATGTCCCAGCCGACGTAGTAGCCGCCGTCGGGCGTCTCGAGACCGACGTAGGGGACGTCGCCGACACGATCGGCGTAGCGCTCGTGGAAGTCGCTGAACCTGGCACCGCCCCAGTGGGTGACGTGCGACCAGCCCTCGATGCACTTGTGCTCGATGACGAGGTCGCGCTGGGGGAGTGCTTCGAACGTCGAGATGTCGAGCTCGTCGAGCAACTCGCCGTCCGGCCCCTCGACGCGGACCGTCCAGGCTGCGAGATCGATCTCGTCACGGATGCCGATTCGACCGTTGACGCGGATCGGCGACGCGTCCTCGATGTCGAATTCGGGGGCCGATCGCGCCGGCAGCGCTGCCCAGATCGCCTCGTTCCGCTCGAGCTGATCGCGGATCACGTCCGGGATCCCGTCGTCCACCGGCCGGTTCTGCACCCAACGCCAGAACAGACCCGCACCGACGACGCCGGCGGCACCCGTCAGGAACGAACGTCGCGACCGCTTCTTGAACTCGTCGACCGGGATCGCCTCACCGCTGCGTGCTTGGGCTCGCAGCTCGAGCTCACGGCGGGTGGACCGGTGGCCGGATGCGTCGCCCGGCGCGTCGCTCTCGCCGGCGTCGCCGGCCACGGCGTCGTCCCCGATCTGGATCGACGGGTCGCCGTCGGTACCGTCGCGCTCGGTCACGATGCACCTCCTCGTTGGTCGCCGCCGGGTTCGTCGGTGTCGTCATCAGCGACCTCGTCGACCCCGGCCGCCTCGTCGGTGCGGGCACTGACGGTCGCGTTGGCCTCGGCCGCGGCCGCGACGGCGAGCCGGTCGAGGTGGTCCGGCTGCTCGATCTCGTAGCCGGTCACCATCGCCCGGAAGTTGCCCCACCCGGCCCTGGCCACCTGCAGGATGTGCACGAGGAAGAACAGGACGATCCCGATCGTCATCGCGAAGTGGACGAGGCGGGCACCCTGGTACCCGCCGAACAACAGCGGCAGGGGATGCAACTGCGTCGGCTTGTAGATCGCGAACCCGCTGACGACGACGATCAGGGCCATCGCCAGCACGATCGTGTACGAGATCCGCTGGGCGGCGTTGTACCGGCCCTGCGGCGGTGCCTCGGACTTGATGTGCAGGTCGTGGAGGACGACGTCGCGGGCTTCGGGCAGCGATCGACGATCGGGCAGGATGTGTCGCCACTCGCCGCTCAGCGCCAGGTAGACGGCGTAGGCGATCCCGTTGATCACGAACAGCCAGCCGAACGAGAAGTGGAACGCCATGCCGCGGGCGAGGCGGCGCTCGAGGTCGAGCGTCTCGTACACGGCGTCGGGGAAGAAGGCGAAGAACTCCCAGCTGCCGATCCCGAACGCGTAGACGTCCTCGGCCCAGTAGATCCGCAGGCCGGTCCAGATCATGATCGCCAGCAGCGGGAAGTTGACCCAGTGGAGCCATCTGATCGCCCGCGGGTGCTTGAGACGGGCGACGGGTTCGGCGTGCGCGCCCGGCTCGAAGTCCGTGATGTCGTAGGGCTGCTCGGCGGGCGCCACGTCGGTCATCCGGTCAACCTAGGTCGCCCGGGCGGGTCGATGTGATCGGAGGACGAAGGTTCAGCGGCTGATTCGCGTGGGTTTCGGGAATCGAAAGGTGTCGGTCGTCACGCAGGCCAGACCGGCGTGCGCTTCTCCCGGAACGCTGCCATGCCCTCGACGGCATCGGGACCCCGGAACAGCTCGTCGCTCAACGCCCGCATCTCGTCGAACGCCGTGTCGATGTCGAGGTTCGGCACCCGTCGGAGCAGCCGCTTGGTCTCGGCGACGGCTCGTGGCGCTCCGGCGAGCACACCCTCGCACAACGAGGCCACGACGCTGGCGACGTCGTCGGTGACGTGGGTGACGAGTCCGATCTCGCGGGCGTGCTCGGCGTCGAACGGTTCGCCGGTGAGCATCGCGGCGGCGATCTTGCCGGCCGGAACGCGCTGCAGGATCGGGACCGAGATGATCGCCGCGGCGACGCCGATCCGCACCTCGGTCAGCGCGAACGAGACCGACCGGTCGACGACGACGAGGTCGCAGGACGCCATCAGGCCGATGCCGCCGGCGCGGACGGCCCCGTCGACGGCGGCGATCGTGGGCCTCGGCGTCTCCATCAGCCGTCGCATGACCGACACCGTCGGCGTCGAGTCGAGCGGGCCGGTCGATGCCGCCCGCTCCTTCAGGTCGGCGCCGGCGCAGAACGCGGGGCCTTCGTGGCGGAGTACGACGGCTCGGGCGCCGGCCGCCTCGGCCTGGGCGAGCCGATCGCCGAGCTCGCCGACGAGTTGGTTCGACAAGGCGTTGCGGTTGTGCTGCGAGTCGAGGGTGATCGTGGCGATGCCGTCGGCGAGATCGATGTGGACGACGTCTGCCATGCGGCCGACGGTAGCCCGGTTGCTCAGCCGTGGAGTTCCCGGAGGAACGCCTCGACGTCCTTGCGTTCGCGCGTTCGCTTCATCGGTGGCAGGGCGTTCACGATGTCCCAGCGGTAGCGCGCCGTGCCGAGCCGTGGATCGAGCACGGCGACGACGCCACGGTCGCTCGTCGAACGGATCAGCCGACCGGCCGCCTGCGCGAGCAGCGTGGCGGCACGCGGGATGTCGATCTCGCCGAACGCCGCCGGCCCGAGTTGCTCGCGTCGGGCGGACAGCAACGGGTCGTCGGGCCGCGGAAAAGGCAGCTTGTCGATGACGACGAGCGACAGCGTCCTGCCCGGCACGTCGACCCCTTGGAAGAGCCCGGTCGTCGCGAAGAGGCAGGTCTCCTCGGATTCGCTGAACTGCTTGACGAGGGCGGGTTTGGGGAGATCGCGCTGGGTGAGGATCGGGACGTCGACCTCGTCGCGCACCGCGTCGACGGCGGCATCCATCGCGGCCCAGCTCGTGAAGAGCGCGAGCGTCCGGCCGCCCGCCGCCTGGATCAGCGCGATCAGCTCGTCGGCGACGTCGGCCCGGAACTTCGGCGACCGAGGTTGCGGCAGATGCATGGCGCAGTACAGGAGCGCCTGGGACTCGTAGTCGAACGGGCTGCCGACGTCGATCTCGGTGTACTCCCCGTCGGGCAGCCCGACCCGGTGCCCGAGTGACGACGGGATCGTGGCGCTGGTGAGCACGGCGGTGTGCTCGGCCCAGACGCCGGCCGCCAGGGTGGGTCCGACGTCGAGCGGCGCGATCTCGAGCCGCGGCGATTCGGGTCGTCCCGAGACGAACGGCACGGTCGCGTCGCCGGCGGTGAGCGCCGCGGTGACCGACTCCATCGATCGGGTGATCATGCGTTGGGCGCGCAGCTTGCGCTGCTGGGCGTCCTCGATGCTCGTCTCGATCTGCTGGACGGCCTCGCCGACTCGCGTCAACCGCAGCTGCGCGTCCTCGAGGACGTCGGTGATGTCCGGGGGGAGCGGGACGTCGAGCCGCTGGCCCGTGTGCTCGCCGAGGACGTCGCGCAGCGCGGACGCCAACTCGGTGATCGAGCCGACCAGCTCGGGATCGTCGAGGAACCGGCGGATCGTGGCGCCGACGGTGACGAAGCGCCCGGGCGCGATCTCGACGCCGACCGTGTCGCTCATGATGTCTTCCAGCCCGTGGGCCTCGTCGAACACCACGACGTCGTGCTCGGGCAGGATCGCTCCGCCGCTGCCGACGTGCAGCCCGTAGAGGTAGGTGTTGACGACCACGACGTCGGAGGCCTGCGCCCGCCGGCGGGCGAGCTCGGCGAAGCACTCCTGGCCCATCGGGCACCGATCGGCGCCGGGGCACTCGTCGGAGCCGACGCTCACCGCTCGCCACGTCGTGTCGCTCGGGTTCCACTCGAGCTCGGCCTGGTCGCCGGTCGCGCTCTCACCGACCCACTCGGCGATCTTCTTGATCTCGAGCTTGGTGATCGCCGACATCTCCTCGAGCTCGAGCTGCCCCTGGTCGGGCTGGGCCATCTCGCGGAGCCGTTGGAGGCAGACGTAGTTGCTGCGGCCCTTCAGCACCGCCCAGTCGAAGTCGACGTCGTGCTCGGCGAGATGCTCGGCGAGGAACGGCAGGTCCTTCGTGGCGAGCTGGTCCTGGAGCGCCTTCGTCGCCGTGGCGACGATCGTCCGCTTGCCCGCTGCGATGGCGGGGACGAGGTAGGCGAGCGTCTTGCCGGTGCCGGTACCCGCCTGCACGACGAGGTGCCGGCCCTCGTCGATGGCGGACGCGACCCGCTCGGTCATCTCGCGCTGCCCGTCGCGGACCTCGGCGGCGGGGAGTGCGGCGGTGACGGCGTCGAGCGCAGCGACAGCGGCGGCCGACGCTGCCGAAGGCTCGGTCATCGAACGAGGGCGATCGCGGCGTCGAGGTCGTGGGCGTCGAAGTCCGGCCAGGCGGTGTCGGTGAAGTGGATCTTCGAGCCGGCGCTCTGCCAGAGCAGGAAGTTCGAGACCCGCAGCTCGCCGCTGGTCCTCACCAACACGTCGACCGGCGGCAGCTCGGTCAGGTAGAGGTGCTCGTCGATCGTGGCCGGTGTGATGGGTTGGTCGGCTGCTCGGACCGCCCGAACGGCGCTCATCAGCTCGTTCCGCCCGCCGTAGTCGAACGCCACGGTGAGCAGCATGCCGGTGTTGTCGGCGGTGTCGGCGATGGCCTTGCGGATCGCACGCTGGACGTACTTCGGCGTGCGAGCCGACGGGCTGTCGAACGGGCGGCCGATCCACTGGACGCGGACGTCGAGGTCGTTGAGCTCGTTGATGCGGCCGAACAGCCGCTCGTGCAGTCCGAGGATGTGGCGGACCTCGGTTCGTGGTCGTACCCAGTTCTCGGTGGAGAAGCCGAAGACGGTCAACCAGCCGATGTCGCGCTGCACGGCGAGGCGCACGATGCGGGCGAGGTTCTCCTCGCCCTCGGTGTGGCCCGCCGTGCGCGGCAACCCTCGACGGGCTGCCCAGCGACCGTTGCCGTCCATGATGCAGGCGATGTGGAGGGGATGACCGGTGCCGGGGTGGTCGCCGGGGGAGGAGGCGGTCGTCGCAGCGGCGACGTCGCCGGTCGTGGTGCTCACAGATCTGCCACGTTAGCGACCGGCGACGTGGGAGAATGGGGAAGTGAGCGATCGAGCGATGCCCGAGTCGAGCGGTGCCGTGGCGCAGGACCGCCAGCCCAACTCGTCGCTGCGCCACGTGCTCGTGGTCGGTGGCACGCTGTGCGATTGGGCCGACCTCGACGACTCGACGTGGCAGGCCAGGGTCGACGAACTCGGCCGCTTCTGCGCCGGTCTCGGGGTCCAGTGGCTCACGCTTCGGGCGTACGAATCCGGCCCCGACGCGGCCAGCGACCTCAAGCTCTGGACACACCTGGTCGACGGCTGCGAGGTCATCGTCGACCCCTGCGGCGACGGCCGTCAACGATTCGCCGAGGCGATGCAGCGCCTCGATCCGGACGACGAGGTGAACGAGGCGACGGTGGTCGCGTCGCTGTACGAGCCGGCGGACTCCGAGCCCGATCTCGTCGTCGTGCTCGGTCCGCCCACCCAGCTGCCACCGTCGCTCGTCTGGGAGCTCGCCTACGCCGAGCTGGTGTTCCTCCCGATCACGTGGGCCGAGCTGCGCGCCGACGACGTGGCTGACGCCGTCGCCGACTTCTCCAACCGGCGCCGCCGCTTCGGCGGCCTCGACGAGTGACCGTCGGCACCCATGAGCGTCCGGCGGGGGCCACGACGGTGAGTTCGCATGAGTGAGCTCTATCGCGACGTCGGGGTCGTGCTCCGCACGTACAAGCTCGGCGAGTCGGACCGGATCGTCGTCGTCATGACGGCCGAGAACGGCAAGGTCCGCGCCGTGGCCAAGGGTGTGCGCAAGACGAAGTCGAAGTTCGGTGCACGGCTCGAACCGATGAGCCACGTGCGGCTCCTGCTCTACCGGGGCCGCGAGCTCGACATCGTGAGCCAGGCCGAGTCGGTCGAGCCGCTCTCGCCGCTGTTGTCGTCGCTCGATCGGGCGTCGCAAGGCATGGCGGCGATCGAAGCCGTCGACCAGCTCGGTCTCGAACGCGAACCGAATCCCCAGCTGTACCGCATGGCGGTCGGCGTGCTGCGCACGATCGCCGAGCGCCCGGCGCCGCTGAACGTACCGGCGTTCTACTGGAAGCTGCTCGCCGCAGAGGGGCTCGAACCGCACCTCGACGCCTGCGTACGGTGCGGCGAGTCCGAGCCCGAGACGCAGCTCGTCGCCTTCGACCTCAACGAGGGCGGTGCGCTCTGCCGCGCCTGTCGAACCGGTGCATCGATCTCGCCGGCAGCCCTCCGGATCATGCGCGACATCCTCGGCGGCCGCCTCAACGAGGCGCTGGCACTGGAGGAGTCGCCGGCCACCCACGAGGTCGGTGCGCTGGCGACCCGAGCGCTCGAACACCACATCGAACGCCGCCTCAAGGCAGTCGCCATGTTCGAACAGCACTAGCGCGCTCCACCGAGTCGAGCCGGCCGCTCGATGCCTCGGAGGCTGCTGTGCTCAGGTCGGGTCGGGCATCTCGTTGGTGCCGTAGTCGTCCTCGACGCCGTGGGTCACGAAGACCTCCCACGGCATCTGTTGCGGGTCGTGGACCCACGACTTGTCCTGGCGCTGGTAGCCGCACACGAGGTCGTCCTGGTCGGCCCGGTCGAAGCCGCGCTCGTCCCACGTCGCGCGCACCTCGTCGAGCTCGTCGTTGGACTCGACCTGGATGCCGAGATGGCTCACACCTCGGGTGTTGCGGTCGGTGGTGTTGATGGCGAAGTTGAGCAGCGGGTCGTCGAGCATCCACTTGGCGTACCCATCCCGCTGCAGCGCGGGCGGCCGGCCGAACAGCCGCGTGTAGAACGCGACCGACTCGTCGAGGTCCTCGACGTCGAGCCCGATGTGCATTCGTTTCATTCGCTGACTCCCATGATCTCCGATGCTGCGTCGGGCAGGGCCGTCATGCAGCTCTGGTTGGCGGTGACGAGCGTGCGGATGCCGTCGGGTTCGCAGAACACGAACCGTTCCTCGGCGAGCACGTGCAGGTGCTTCGAGACGGTCGACTGACTCCTCCCGACGGCGTCGACGATCTCGCCGACCGTGAGCGGCCCGGCAGCGCGGGCGACGACGCTGAGGATCCGGACCCGTGTCGGGTCGGACAGGCACCGGAACCACGCCGCGAACTCGATCGCCCGAGCCCCGCCGATCCCCGTCTCGATGGCATTCATCGTTCATCGACGATAAACGATGAGGGACTGAGCGTCAAGCCGCTCGACAGGCGCAGACGCGCGGCGCAACTCGCAGCGGGGCCTGGCGGGCGCCTGGAGCTCCGCGAAGCGTTCCTGCGCTATGGTCGGTCGGCCGTGGCTCTGCTCGACGGATCCGGCGAGCCGAACGACACCCGAGGACCCTGTGCCGATGACCGACGTGCTCCTGTTCCACCATGCGCTCGGGCTGACCGACGGCGTGCGGGCCTTCGCCGACGAGCTGCGTCGTGCCGGGCACGCCGTGACGACGCCCGACCTCTTCGACGGCATGACGTTCGACTCGCTCGACGCAGGGGTCGTGCACGCCGAGCAGATCGGGTTCGAGGTCATCGCAGACCGCGGCGCAGCGTGCGCCGACGTGCTGCCCGAGCGCCTCGCCGTCGTCGGTTTCTCGCTCGGCGTGCTGCCGGCCCAGAAGCTCGCGCAGACTCGCAACGGTGTCGTCGCCGCCGTGCTCTGCCATTCGGCGATCCCGCTGTCGGTGTTCGGCGACGGCTGGCCCGACGGTGTCGATCTCCAGCTGCACTTCTCGGAGGAGGACCCGTGGGCGGCCGACGATCTCGACGCCGCCGGCGAGCTGGTGGCGGCATCGGGTGGTGAGCTCTTCCGGTACCCGGGTTCGGGTCACCTCGTGGCGGATCCGAGCACCGGCGACTACGAGCCCGAGGCTGCCGCGCAGATCCTCTCGCGGACGCTGGCGCTGCTCGACCGGGTCGGCTGAGCTACATCTCGACGAGGACTTCGTTGATGGTGACGGTCGGGGGGCCGGTGAACCTCGTCTCGAACCGCTCCATGACGGTCCGGAACTCGGCGCTCTCGCGGAGGCGCTGATACGACGCCGGGTCGCGCCACCGTGCAATCACGGTCACCCGGTTGGTCGCACGGTCGGCGGTGAACCAGGCGCCGAGCCAGTCGTCGTGTTCGGCGACGAGCGCACGGTTCGTGTCGTCGAAGAGCCGTGCCAGATCGTCGATCGACTCCGGCTCGACCGGGACGACCGTGGTGACCGTGAAGCAGCTCGGCGCGATCCGTTCCATGGCGATCAAGTGTCGCATGCTGATCCCCAAGGGTCGCGAGTCGTGGCCACGGTCGGGCAACGGTGACGAGCCTCCAGGCCCCGGCCGGCTGCGTCGGAACGGCAGCCGGCCGGAGCCGGTTCCCGCCAGGGAGGGTCAGAGCTCGATGCCGGCGCAGTTGACGTCGCCGAACTGGTCGAGCCAGCCGGCCTGGGTGCCGGCGTCGATGTCGTAGGCGAGCAGGGCCCCGTCGACGAGGGCATCGCCGTCTCGGTCGAGCGCCGTCCATGTCGCGGCGTAGTGGCTGTCCTGGGTGTGCTCGGCTTCGAGCCGGGCCAGGAACGCAGTGCCGTCGATGTTGTCGCACATCACTCCGCTCTTGACGCCGATGGACCCGTGCACGGGGAGCACGAGGTCGTCGCCCGCGCCGTCCTCGAAGCGGAACAGGCACCCACTCGCATCGATCCCGAACACCGCGAGGTTGACGCCGGATGCGTTCGCACCGGCTCGTACGAGGAGCTCACGCTCGAACGTGTCGGGGTCCGCGATGTCGAAGTCGACCTGCACGCCGCCGAGCACCTGGGCAACTCCGACGCCGCTGACGCCCTCGATCGGGACGTCGCTGGTGGGGCCCCCGGCCAGCTCGGCACGGAGCCGCCAGCCGGCGCTGTCCCCGAGTGCCACGAAGTAGCTGGTCACCGTGTCGCTCTGGCCGTCGTCGTCGAGGTCGACGAGCAGCGTCTCCATCGACGTGGCGTTGCCGGGCAGATCGCCCCCGAACGGACACGTCAGCACGACCGGCGTCCCGATGATCGGAGGAACCGTCACCGGAGGGTCCACCGCAACGGCGATGGTCGGTGCGATCGTGACGTTCGCGGTCGGCCGCGTCGGCGGCGTGCCCGGCACCGCCGGCGTCGGGTCGTCGGCCGATGGCGTGGTCAGGACCGGCGGATCCGGCGGCGGCTCCTCGCCGGGCCGCGCGGCGACCGGTGCTCCGTCGGTCTTCGAGTCGCTGACTGCCGGTTCGATGGTCGCCGGCACCGTCGCCGGGGTCGTGGCACGTCGCGCGTCGCTCGGAACCGGCGCCCCGCCGGTGACCTCCGCGCTCGCCTCGGTCGCCGCCGGCATCGTCGACGACGCGCTCACGCCGACCGGGGCGGGCGACGACGCAGGCGCGGTGGCCGCCTCGGTGACCGAGCAGGCGCCGACGGTCAGTGCAGCGAGGGTGGTGATGGCAGCGGTGCGGGTGATCCTCATGCCCGTCCTGATGACGTATCGGCCGGAATCTCGCAGAAATCCGCGGGAAACTCCGCTCAGACCTCCGATTGCGCCGGCGACGTCACCGTGCAGCCACGAGGCTCGGCTGGAGCGTTCTCCGTGGCGGTGGCCCTAGCCTGTCCGCACTATGCCCGCAACCGACCTCGATCAGATCGTCAACCTGTGCAAGCGACGCGGGTTCGTGTACCAGTCCGCCGAGATCTACGGCGGCTTCCGGTCCACGTACGACTACGGGCCGCTCGGGTCGCTGCTGCTCCGCAACGTCAAGGAGGCCTGGCTGCGGGCGATCGTGCAGCAGCGCGACGACGTCTTGCTGATCGATGCCGCCGTGCTCGGGCCGCCCCAGGTGTGGGAGGCGTCCGGCCACCTCGCCAATTTCACCGATCCGCTCGTCGACTGCACCAACTGCAAGAACCGCTTCCGCGAAGACAAGCTCGACGACCCGACGACGTGCCCGAGCTGCGGTGAGACCGGCACGTTCACCGAGGCCCGGCAGTTCAACCTGATGTTCAAGACCCAGGCGGGCCCGGTGGAGGGCACCGGTGCCGACGCGTTCCTGCGTCCCGAGACGGCGCAGGGCATGTTCACGAACTTCGGGCTCGTCCTGCAGACGTCTCGCAAGAAGCCGCCGTTCGGCATCGCGCAGGTCGGCAAGAGCTTCCGCAACGAGATCACGCCGCAGAACTGGATCTTCCGCACCCGTGAGTTCGAGCAGATGGAGCTCGAGTTCTTCGTGCCGCCGCACGAGAGCGAGCGCTGGTACGCCTACTGGTGCAACGAGCGCCTCGACTGGTACCACCGGCTCGGGATCCCGAGCGACATGCTGCGGATCCGCGCCCACGACGACGACGAGCTCTCGCACTACTCGGCGGGAACGGCCGACGTCGAGTTCCTCTTCCCCTGGGGGTGGGACGAGCTCGAGGGCATCGCCAACCGCACCGACTACGACCTCAGGCAGCACGCCTCGCACTCGGGCGAAAAGCTCGACTACTTCGACCCGCAGACGAACGACCGCTACATCCCGCACGTCATCGAGCCGGCGGCCGGGGCGACCCGGGCGATGGCGGCGTTCCTGCTCGCCGCCTACGACGAGGAGGAGGTCAACGACGACACCCGCACCGTGCTCCGCCTCCACCCGCGCCTCGCGCCGTACCAGGTCGCCGTGCTGCCCCTCTCGAAGAAGGACACGCTCACGCCGCTGGCACACGAGGTCAGGACGATGATCAGCGACCGGTACATGGTCGACTACGACGAGACGCAGGCGATCGGCCGTCGATACCGGCGTCAGGACGAGATCGGCACGCCGCTCTGCGTCACGATCGACTTCGACTCGCTCGACGACCATGCGGTGACGATCCGTGATCGCGACACGATGGACCAGATCCGCGTGCCGATCCCCGAGGTGCTGCCGGCGATCACCGAGCGGCTCGGGTTCTGACCGACGGCGATGGCGACGTACCTCGATCGGATCCTCGAGCGGCACCGCGTGGTAGCCGCCGGCGACGACAGGCCGATCGCGCCCCTGGTCGAACAGGCGCAGTCGATGCCGCCAGCGCGCGGCTTCACCGCTGCGCTGCGAGCCCAGGACGCACTCGCGGTCATCAGCGAGATCAAGCGGCGCTCACCGTCGAAGGGCGACCTCGACGCCGGGCTCGACCCGGCCGCGTTGGCGGCCACGTACGAGCGGGGTGGTGCAGCGTGCCTGTCGGTGCTGACCGACCACGAGTTCTTCGGTGGCTCGCCTGCCGACCTGCGGGCGGCCCGCACCGCGTGTGACCTCCCCGTGCTGCGCAAGGACTTCACCGTGTCGGCACACGACGTCGTCGACGCCCGGCTCATGGGTGCCGACTGCGTGCTGCTGATCGCCGCCGCGCTCGATCCCACCGAGCTCGTCGAGCTCCATGCGCTGGCGGGCGAGGTCGGCCTCGACGTGCTCGTCGAGGTCCACGACGAAGACGAGCTCGACGTCGCGCTGAGGGCGAACGCGGACCTGGTCGGCGTCAACCAGCGCGACCTCGTCACGTTCGAGGTCGATCACGATCGCGCGGTCCGGATGGCCGGTGTGATCCCCGACGGCGTGGTCAAGGTCGCCGAGTCGGGCGTTCGCGACGCTGCGGACGCCAGAGCGCTCCGGCAGGCCGGGTACGACGCCGTGCTCGTCGGCGAGACCCTCGTGACGGCGGCCGATCCGGCCGCGACGATCGCCGAGCTGATCGGCTCGTTCGAGTAGGGCGTCGGGGGTCGGGTTGCCCGCCCCGCCGTCGTGACTGCGCCCTCGCTGGATCTCCCAAATCGGTCGCGGTCTTCGGCCGGCGAGCCGGGTACCGTTCCACCAGCATGTTCGTGAAGATCTGCGGCATCACCAACGAGGACGACGCGCTCTTCGCGGTTGCGATGGGCGCCGACGCGGTCGGCTTCATCTTCGCTCCCTCGCCCCGGCAGGTCGCCCCCCAGCAGGTGTACGACATCACCCGCCGCCTGCCGCCCGAGGTGCTCACCGTCGGCGTGTTCAGCGACGAGATCCCGGCACGGGTGATCGAGATCGCCAACAAGAGCGGCGTCAAGGCCGTGCAGCTGCACGGCCGCGAGACGCCGGCCCAGACCGCCGAGGTCGCGGCGAGCGTGCGATACGTCATCAAGGCGTTCCCGTCGACGTCGCCCGACCTCGCGGTCGCCGACACCTACGGCACCGACATGGTGTTGATCGACGCGCCGCAACCCGGATCGGGCAAGGTGTTCGACTGGACGCTCGCCGCCGAGGTCCCCGACGCACTGCGCCTGATCCTCGCCGGTGGCCTCGACCCCGACAACGTCGCCGACGCGATCGCCGTCGCCGAGCCGTGGGGGGTCGACGTCGCATCGGGCGTGGAGGCCTCTCCAGGACGCAAAGACCCGACCAAGGTGCGAAGATTCATCGCCAACGCCCGTGCCGCGGCTCCCAGCCCGTATCTCGGCGACGACGAGTTGCCGTACGACTGGGCCGACGAGTGACACGCCCCCCGACAACCTGATCGAGACGCCATGACGACGACCGACGATGCCCCGACCCCCCTGACCGCGCCTCCCGACGACACCGGGCGCTTCGGCGACTTCGGAGGACGGTTCGTGCCCGAGACCCTCGTGCCGGCCTGCCTCGAGCTCGAGGCGGCCTTCGAGGACGCGTGGCGCGACCCCGGTTTCCGTGCCGATCTGACGCGCGTCCACGAGCAGTACTCCGGCCGCCCGTCGATCCTGACCGAGTGCCACAACCTCGGCGAGCGTCTGGGCATCAGGCTGATCCTCAAGCGCGAGGACCTCAACCACACCGGTTCGCACAAGATCAACAACGTGATCGGACAGACGCTGCTCGCCAAGCGGATGGGCAAGCAGCGCATCGTCGCCGACACCGGTGCCGGTCAGCACGGCGTGGCCAGCGCGACGGCCGCCGCGCTGATGGGTCTCGAGTGCAAGGTGTACATGGGCGCCGTCGACGTCGAGCGTCAGGCGCTCAACGTCTTCCGGATGAAGCTGCTCGGGGCCGAGGTCGAGAGCGTCGAGAGCGGCAGCCGCACGCTCAAGGACGCGGTCAACGAGGCGATGCGGCACTGGGTCGCCAACGTCGCCGACACCCACTTCTGTCTCGGTTCGGTGGTCGGGCCGCATCCGTACCCGTACATGGTCCGCCAGTTCCAGAGCATCATCGGCGACGAGGCCCGAGCGCAGTGCGCCGAGCTGCTCGGCGGCCCGCCCGACGTCGTCGTCGCCTGCGTGGGCGGCGGCTCCAATGCGATGGGCATCTTCACCGGGTTCGTCGACGAGCCGGGGACCCGGCTGGTCGGCGTCGAGCCGGCCGGAGGAGCCGCCATCGGGCGCGGTTCGCCCGGCGTCGTGCACGGCATGCGTAGCAACCTGCTCCAGGACGAGGTCGGCCAGGTGGAGGAGGCCGTGTCGATCTCGGCCGGCCTCGACTACCCGGGCGTCGGCCCCGAACACTCGCACCTGGCGGCGATCGGGCGGGCGGAGTACCCGAACGTCACCGACGCCGAGGTGATCGACGCCTTCCAGCTGCTGTCCGAGAGCGAGGGCATCATCCCGGCGCTCGAATGCGCGCACGCCATCGCCTGGATCAGCCGCTCGGCGGCCGAGCTCCAGGGTCAGACGGTGCTGATGAACCTGTCGGGACGCGGCGACAAGGATGTCGCCCAGATGATGGACATCCTCGAGGGCGAGCTGTGACCGGTCAGCTCGAGCGCTCCCTGCGGGCCAAGCGCGACGCGGGTCGCAAGCTGCTCGTGCCGTACATCACGGGCGGCTATCCGGGTTGGCAGGCCGCGATCAGGGCCGCCGCGGCGAACGGGGCCGACGCCGTCGAGATCGGCATCCCGTTCTCCGACCCGGTGATGGACGGGCCGGTGATCCAGCAGGCGTCGCAGGCAGCGCTCGACGAGGGTGTCACGCCGGCGTCGATCCTCGACGAGGTGCCACACCTCGACGTCGAGATCCCGCTCGCCGTGATGACGTACTACAACCTCGTGCACCACCCGGGCCCAAAGCGGTTCGCCGAGAACCTCGTCGCGGCCGGCATCTGCGCGGCCATCCTGCCCGACCTCCCGCTCGAGGAGTGCGAGCCGTGGTGCGCGGCGGCCGATGTGGCCGGCGTGGAGACCATCATGCTCGCGGCGCCGACCGCGCCCGACGAGCGGCTTCCCCGGATCATCGAACGCGCTCGCGGCTTCGTGTACTCGGTGGGCCTGCTCGGCGTGACGGGGGAGCGGTCCGCGCTCGCGGCGACCGCCACCGAGCTCGCCGGCCGTCTGAAGCAGATCACCGACACGCCCGTCCTCGTCGGGGTCGGCGTGTCCGACGCCGCGCAGGCCTTCGAGGCGACACGGGTGGCCGACGGGGTGATCCAGGGTGCGTCGGTGGTCCGCCGGTTGATGGAGGACGGGCCGGACTCGGTCGGCGACTACGTGGCCGAGGTGCGCGCCTCGATCGATCGCTGAGCGACGCCACCTCGGTCCGCGGCGCGCCCGGCAGGTCGACGCGGTGCCCGGGCGTCCGCGGACCCGGCACCGGACGCGGCACAGGGGCCCCGAAGGACCCCTGCGTTCCCGCAACCTCTCATGCCACTGAGCCGGGCAAGCCCGGCCTACATTCGGTTCGATGTCCTCGACCTGCGAACTCTGCGAGGCTGCACCGCTCACGACACGGTGGTTGGACGATGATGTCTGCTGGGTCGCGGAATGTGAGTCCTGCGGTGTACCGATGGTCGTGTGGAAGCGGCACGCAGACGACCCGCCCGCTCGGATCAGAGCGGTGATGTTGGATCGTCTGCGGGCGGTTGCCGATCGGCACGGTCCATCGGACTACTGGATCGATACCCACCCTCGAACGATCCACGATCACTGGCATGCGCACGCACGCAGGCGTCCATGAGCACGATGAGCGTTGGAACGTTCACAGACACTGCTGATTTCAGCACGGGCGGACGTAGTGCATGGGAGCCTCCTTCCGACCTGGGACAAGCGGTCAGTGGGGACGTTAGCACTCTTGGTGGTCAAGATCGTCACCAATCGATCAAGTTCTTGATAATCACGCCGTGATCAGGGATTTCCGATGCTTTCGGTGGTTGTGGCACCACAGGCGCGGAGCGTGCACGGATCGATCTCACCCGGTGTGGCCTACAGTGACGCACGTGCGCCCAGAGGAGTTGCTGCCCCACCGTCCGCCGTTCCTGTTCGTCGACGAGATCGTCGACCTCCAGCCGGGCGTCTCGGCGCGCGGCAGGTGGCGGCTGACGGGTGACGAGTGGTTCTTCGCCGGTCACTTCCCGGGCCGCCCCACCCTGCCGGGGGTGCTGATGTGCGAGGCGATCGCACAGGTCGGTGCGCTCGCCGTGCGGAGCGATGATCGGTACGCCGACAAGCTGCCGCTGTTCGGCGGCCTCGACAAGGCGCGCTTCCGGCGTCAGGTCGTGCCCGGCGACGAGCTCGTCCTCGAGTGCGAGATGGCACGGATGTCGGCGCGTGCCGGACGCGGCGTCGGCCGGGCCCTCCTCGGCGGCGACGTCGCCACCGAATGCGAGCTGATGTTCGTCGTGGTCGACGCGTGATCCGGCGCGTGCTCCGCCGGCTCGCCGGACCCGTCGTCGCTCGAATCGACCGGCGCATCGACGACCGCGTCGAACAGCGAGGCACCGAGCCGCCGCCAGCGCCAGCGCGCACGACGTACGTCCCGCCGGTCGAGTGGGTCCAGACCAGTGCCGATGCGCCGTTCCTGGCGTCCTCGACGTGCTCGGTCGCCGATTTCGTGCACCCTCGTTACCGGGCGATCTGCGAGCAGATCGGCCAGCGACCGATCTTCCATCGCAAGCAATGGGAGCACGTGTTCATCCTCGGCCACCTCGAGCGGGCGGGGCTGCTCGGCGACGGTTCGCGCGGCCTGGCGTTCGGCGTCGGTTCCGAGCCGCTGCCGGCGGCGTTCGCTGCGGCCGGGAGTGAGATCTGCGCCACCGACGCGCCGCCGAGCATCGGACACGGTTCGGGCTGGGTCGACACCAACGAGTACGCCGACGGACTGGCGCAGTTGCGCCGCGACGATCTGATCGACGCCGCGACGCTCGCACGCCGAGTGACGTACCGCGTTGCGGACATGAACTCGATCCCCGACGACCTCGAGGGTTTCGACTTCTGCTGGTCGGCGTGCTGCTTCGAGCACCTCGGCAGCCTGCAGCACGGCGTCAACTTCGTGATCGACAGCGTCGAGCGCTGCCTGCGGCCCGGGGGCGTCGCCGTCCACACCACCGAGCTCAACCTCTCGTCGGACGACGACACCTTCGAGTCACCCGATCTGTCGATCTACCGGCGGCGCGACATCGAGGAGCTGGTCGACACGCTCCGGTCCCGCGGGCACGAGGTCGAGCCGTTCCGCATCGCGCCCGACTCGCACCATCTCGATCACGTCGTCGACGTGCCGCCGTACCACCACGATCCGCACATCAAGCTCGAACTGGCGGGCTACGTGGTGACGTCGGTCGGGTTGGTGATCACCAGGGGGTCGTGAGGTCGGGCCTCAGGCCGGGCCGATGATCAGCGACCCGTTGTGGCCGCCGAAACCGAAGTTGTTCGACAGCGTCGGCCCGGGCTCCCACGGGCGCGGCTCGCCCATGACCACGTCGATCTCGATGTCGTCACCGAGGACCTTCGTGTTGGCGGTGGGCGGGATCAGGCGCTGGTCGATCGACAGCAGCACGGCGGCCGCCTCGAGTGCACCTGCGGCGCCGAGCGCGTGGCCCGTGACACCCTTGGTCGACACGACCGGCACGCTGTCGGCACCGAACACCGATCGGATGGCCGCTGCCTCGGCGGCGTCGTTGAGCGGTGTGCTCGTGCCGTGTGCGTTGATCTGCTTGATGTCGCCCGGCTCGAGGTCGGCGTCGGCGAGGGCGAGGTCCATGCACGTGAGCGCACCGACACCGCCGGGCGACGGCGCCGTGATGTGGTGCGCGTCGGCGTTGCTGCCGCCGCCGAGCACCTCGGCGAGGATCCGCGCACCGCGGTCGACTGCGGACCCCCACTCTTCGAGCACCAGCACGGCCGCCCCTTCGCCCATGACGAAGCCGTCGCGGTCGACGTCGAAGGGCCGGCTCGTCCCCGTCGACGTCAGCGCCGTCATGTTGCCGAAGCCCGCCAGCGAGGTCGGGGTGGCAGCGTGCTCGGTGCCGCCGGTCACGACGGCATCGGCGAGGCCCCAGGCGATCAACCTCGCCGCATAGGTGATGGCGTGCGTGCCCGCTGCGCAGGCGGTGCAGATCGTCTCGTTGGGGCCCTGCAGACCGAACCGCATGGAGACGGCCGCGCCGGGTGCGTTGGGCATCATCATCGGCACGAGGAACGGCGAGACACGTCGGTCGCCCTTCTCGAGGCGCAGGGCGATCTGCTCTTCGAGGGTGTGGATGCCGCCGACGCCGGTCGCGAAGATCGTGCCGATGCGCGTCGGGTCGGCCGTCAGCGCGCCGGCCTGATCGAGCGCCTCGGTGGCGGCGGCGACGGCGAACTGCTCACTGAGGTCGGCGCGGCGAGCCTCTTTCGGCGAGTCGTAGTACGGCGACGAGTCCCACTCCTCGATGACCGAGGTGCGGCCCGTGCCGTCGAGGCCCGGCCCGAGCAGGCCCGACCAGAAGGCCTGCTTGCCGAGCCCGCACGGGGCGACGACGCCGAGGCCCGTGACCGCGACCCGGCGGCCCTGTCCCTTCATCTGGGTCCCTTGATCCGGCCGACCGCGTCAGAGCTTGGCGGCGACGAGGTCGTACGCCTGCCCGACGGTCTCGATGCCCTCGAGGTCCTCCTCGGGGACTTCGACGCCGAACTCCTCTTCGAGTGCCATCACCAGCTCGACGAGGTCGAGGCTGTCGGCGTCGAGATCATCGCCGAACTTCGCGTCGGGCGTGACCTGGTCCTCCGAGACGGACAGCACCTCGACGGCACACTTCTGGAAGCGGGCGAACAGTTCTTGGTCCAACGGATGTCTCCTTGCTGTGTGGGACTGGCCCAGTGTAGGGATCGGTCTGGGCGTCCGGGTGGTTCGATGTGGGCGGTTCGGTGTGCGGTCGTGTGGTTCGTTCGGGCGTACGGGGCGTTCGGGGGTGGCAGGTCAGTGGCCCATGCCGAGACCGCCGTCGACCGGGATGACGGCGCCGGTGATGTACGCGGCATCGGGCGAGGCGAGGAACGTGACCACGCCGGCGATCTCGTCGGGCTGGGCGGTGCGCTCGAGCGGCACGTTGGCGGTGATCGCCGCCAGACGCTCTTCGCCGAGCGCAGCGGTCATGTCGGTCGCCACCGGCCCGGGCGCCACCACGTTGACGGTGATGCCGCGCGAGCCGAGCTCGCGGGCGAGCGAACGCGCCAGGCCGATGAGTCCGGCCTTCGAGGCCGCGTAGTTGGCCTGGCCCGGTGCGCCGAGCATGCCGACGACCGACGACATGAGGATGATCCGGCCCTTGCGGGCCTTGAGCATGCCGCGCGCGGCCCGTTTCGTGACCCGGTACGAGGCGGTGAGGTTGGCGTCGAGCACGGTCGCGAAGTCGTCCTCGCTCATCCTGAGCAGCAACCCGTCGCGGGTGACGCCCGCGTTCGACACGAGGATCTCGACGGGGCCGCCGAACTCCTGCTCGATCGCCGCGAACGCGGCGTCGACCTGTTCGGAGTCGGTGACGTCGCACTTGACGCCGAAGAAGCCCTCGGGCGGTGGCGAGGAGTGGTAGGTGACGGCGACGTGGTCGCCCAGCGCCTTGAATCGCTCGGCACACGCCAGGCCGATCCCACGCGAGCCGCCGGTGACGAGCACCACACGGGGTTCGTCCGTCACTCGACGCCTCCACCCCAGCGGAGCACGCAGCTGGCGGCCGTCATGCCGCCGCCGAAGCCGACGAGGAGCAGGAGGTCCCCGTTCTGGACGCGACCGGTCTCGAGCGCATCAGCCATCGCGAGCGGGATCGACGCCGACGAGGTGTTGCCGGTGGTGTCGATGACCACCGCTGCCCGTTCGATCGGGATGCCGAGGCGGTCGCACGCGGCCTGGATGATGCGGATGTTGGCCTGATGCGGCACCACGAGCTTGACCTCCTCGGGATGCACCCCGGCGTGCAGCATCGACTTCTCGGCCGAGTCGACCATGATCCGCACGGCCCGCCGGAAGACCTCTTGGCCCTCCATCTTGATGGTGCCGCCGACGTCGGCCTGCAGGATCGGGAGCGCCGAGCCGTCGGCGTCGAGATCCCAGCCGAGGAGCTGGCCGGGTCCGTCGACCGATTCGATCACCACGGCGCCCGAGCCGTCGGCGAAGAGGGGGGCGGTCGCGCGGTCGTCCCAATCGGTGATGCGTGACAACGTGTCGGTGCCGATGACGAGCACGCGATCGGCACCCATCGCGACCAGGCCGTGGGCGGTGACGAGCGCGTACACGAAGCCCGAGCACGCGGCGTTGACGTCGAACGCGCCGCAGAAGAGATCGAGCTCGTTCTGCACGGCCGCCGCGTTGCCCCACTGCCAGTCGGGTGTGGTGGTCGAGAGCACGAGGGCGTCGATCCGGGAGGGCTCGAGGCCGGCCATCTCGAGCGCCTGACGGCCCGAGTCGACCGAGAGGCCGATCGTCGTGCCGCCGATGCGGCGTTCCTTGATGCCCGTGCGGGCCTGGATCCACTCGTCGCTGGTGTCCATGGTGGCGGCGAGCTCGTCGTTGGTGACGATCTTCTCGGGCAGCGCGGTACCCCAGCCGGAGATGACGGCGCCGCGGGCGCCGGGGCGGATGGCTGGCATGGTGGGTCTCCTCGGATCGGTGCGTCGGGATCGGTTCGTCGGGTGGTGTCGCGGTTCGGTCGATGCGGTGTGGCTGGCGGTCTTGTCGTCGGTCTTGGTGTGGGTTGGTCAGTCGGTGCGGAGCCAGGCGATCGGCTGGCGGGAGGTGACGCGTTCGGTCTCGAGGGCGATGAAGCTCTGGAAGACGCCCTCGAACGGTGAGCGCACCTCGTGCTCGCCGACGTGGCCGAGCAGCGCACCGACCTCGACGGTGGCGCCCGGCTCGTAGGCGGTCGGCGTGAAGAGTCCGGCCGCGGGCGACACCACGATGCGCTCGACGGCGAACAGGTGCTCGCCCTCGACCTCGGACTTCGGCGTTGCCGACTCGCCTCCGATCCAGTGGAGCAGCTTGTCGAGATCATCGGGTGTGGCGACCGACAGCGTGCGGGCTCCTTCGACGCTGCGCTTGGCCATGCCGGTCAGGACGCCGCCCGGCCCGAGCTCGGCGAAGTCGGTCACACCGAGACCGGCCAGTGTCTGGAGGCAGTGCTTCCACCGGACGGGGCTCGAGAGCTGTGCCGAGAGTAGCGAGATCCACTCGCCGCCCCGGTCGTGGGGCTTGGCGTCGACGTTGGACACGACCGGGATCTCGGCATCGCGGATGTCGGCTGCGGCGATCGCACCCCGTAGCCGCTCGCGGGCCGACGACATGAAACCCGTGTGGAACGCGCCCGAGACCTGCAGCCCCATCACGCGCTTGGCGCCGAGCTCTTTCGCGTGCTTGCCGGCGGCCTCGACGCCGTCGGGCGACCCGGCGATCACGACCTGCCCCGGCGCGTTGTAGTTGGCGACCCAGACGTCGGCGTCGGCGAGGTTGCATGCGACGCCGACCTGGTCGTCGTCGAGGCCGAGGACGGCGGCCATGGTGCCGGGCTGCTCGTTGCCGGCGTCGTGCATCGCGGCGGCGCGCTCGGCGACGAGCTCGACGCCCTCGTCGAAACCGAGTGCGCCGGTGGCGGCCAGCGCCGTGTACTCACCCAGGCTGTGGCCGGCGCAGAAGCTGGCCTCGATGCCGAGGCGCTCGACGGCGTCGAGCACCATGAGGCTCGAGACGAACGTCGTCAGCTGCGCGTTTCGCGTGTCGCGGAGCTCGTCGGCGTCGGCGTCGAGCAGCAGCGCGGCGACGTCGCGGTCGGCGACCTCGCTGGCCTCGTCGACGAGCTCCCAGCTCTCGTGGTCGACCCAGGGACGCCCCATCCCCGGCCGCTGCGACCCCTGACCGGGGAACGTGAATGCGAGCATCAGCGCGAGGCTAGACGGATTCCATCGGGGTCCTCGCGCTACCCGCAGGTAACCCGCGGTTTCCGGATGTCGACCGTCGCGCCGGCATCTCACAGCGTCGTCACCGGGGCCTCCGGCGGTGTCGGATCCCGTGTCGGCGGAGCGCCGTGGCATACGCTCGGCAGCCATGAGTATGGATCCGCCGTCGTCGCCTCCGCCGCCGCCACCACCGCCACCGCCGCCGCCACCACCGATGGGTGGCGCGCCGATGGCTGGCGGGCAGCCCGGTGTGCCGGGCACGCGGCCGCTCGCATCCGCAGGGATGCGGGTGCTGGCGCGCTTCCTCGACGCGGTGATCCTCGCGCTGGTGTTCGGCACGATCTTCGCTGCGATCGTCCTGAGCGGCGACGACTCCGCCGGCTTCGGCGGCTTCGGATCCGACGCCAGCTTCGGCGAGCTGTACCTGTTGGGACTGCTCGGCGTCGCGGCAGGATTCGTGTGGGACGCCGTGTGCACGAAGCAGTTCGGCGGCACCCCGATGAAGCTGGCGTTCGGGATGCGCGTCGTGCGCGCCGACAACGGCGGCGACGTCGAGTGGAGTCATGCGATCCTCCGCTGGGCCATCCCCGGTGCGCTCTCGCTGCTGCCGATCCCGGTGCTGCCGGGGCTGATCAACATCGTCGTGGTGATCGTCAGCCTCGTGTTCATCTTCAGCAAGCCGCTGCGGCAGGCGGTGTGGGACCAGATCGCGAAGACCATCGTCGTCACCACGCGTTGATCCGCCGCCGCAGCGCGGCCCGGTGCGCCGGTAGCCTCGGCCCGCACGCCCCGGTAGCCCAACGGCAGAGGCAGCGGTCTCAAACACCGTCCAGTGTGGGTTCGAATCCCACCCGGGGCACATGGCTTCGTGGCTGGTCCGCCGTCGGTTGACGCAGAACACGTCTCGACTCAGCTCGTTGCGCGCCGAGCTGGCGCAGATCGACGAGCAGTTCGACGTGTTCACGTCGGACGCCGACGACCAGGCGCTCCGGGCGATGGTGTCCGAGACGCCTGGCGCAGCGTTCGAGGCGAACGACGCCCGCAAGCACGCCGACGCCATGGCGCGCCACCGCCAGCACGTGATCGACAAGATCCGCGAGCTCGAGGTCCGGCAGGACGAGTTGCTCGACAAGCTCTCGGCCGGCGCGTGACCTCTCTGGTTGAATGGGTTCGGGTCGGGATCGTCCCGAGCTCATGGGATCGATGCCGAATGGACCGATGCTGAAAGGACCGATGTGTCACTGCGAGTCGTGATCGCCGAAGACGAGGCCATCATCCGGATGGACCTGCGCGAGACCCTCGAGGAAGAGGGCTACGACGTCGTCGGCGAGACCGGGCGCGGTGACGAGGCGGTCGAGCTGGTCCGTACGTTGCTGCCTGACCTCGCCGTGCTCGACGTGAAGATGCCGGGCATGGACGGTCTCGAGGCCGCCGGCATCATCACCGACGAGAAGTTGTGCGGCGTCCTGATCCTGACGGCGTTCTCGCAGCGCGAGGTCGTCGAGCAGGCGCGGGACGCGGGCGCGTTGGCGTATCTCGTCAAGCCGTTCCAGAAGAGCGACCTGATCCCGGCGATCGAGGTGGCGATCGGACGGTTCCGCGAGCTGCGCAACCTCACGGGCGAGATCGACGCGCTCGGTGAGCAGCTCGAGGCGCGCAAGACGATCGACCGCGCCAAGGGCGTGCTGATCGACGAGTGCGACATGAAGGAGGCCGACGCGTTCGCGTTCATCCAGCGCACGGCGATGAGCGGGCGCACGAAGATGCGCGACGTCGCCGAACTGATCCTCGACGGCACCCTCCGGCCGTAGCTCACGCCCCAGGACGCGCCGCCGGCGCTGCACCATGATTCCGATCGTGTCGTCAGACGCCAGCGCGTGGTTCGCGGTCCGACCTCGGCTGCCACTGGCCACGCGCAAGGAGCGCCCGGTCAGCGCGCCTGGGGATGCGTGCGGTCGCACGAACCCGGTTCGGTGTTGAGGTGTGTCGGGGCGAGTGTGGCGGCGGTGTGGCGGGACGTTCGCGGAGTTGGCAATCGAGATGGCGCGCCGCGGCCCGTTCGGGCGGATCGTGACAACTCGAGCGATCAACTCGTGAGTGAGTACCCCGGCCCGGTGGAAGCGGGATGTCGCACGTCTCCCTCGGAGATCAAACGGGCTCGTCGCCCGATTGCCCCGGTTCGTTCTGCGTGACGATGATCCGGAGCGCGATGATCGGATCGTGCGCCGCAGCTCGAGGCCCGGACCGCTCGCCATCGGGAAGCGAACGCGTGTGGTGGGCACCTACCGGGCCCATTGGGAGATGAGCAGGTTCGAGATTGCGGTCCGCGGACACCGTCGGCCCGTCGTATGTCAGCTGGTACCCGGTGAGGATGCTCAGTCAGGCCTGTTCGAGGCGGCGGGCATCGAGCTGCCCGAGCTCGGCACTTGGCGCAGGCATCCGGGCCTGGTGTTCGACGTCATCGCTGATGTGACGCCTCTCGAGTACGGCCGATTCGGGCATCGAGGGATGTGTCGTTGGCGGCTTCGCGTCGATGGCTGGGTGCAGGTCGCTGCTCGGCGGTGACCACCCCCGGCCCGGTCAAAACGGGGTGCCGTACCCGTCCGTCACGCTGGCCGGGCGAGGACGACGAGGATCGCGCAGGAGGATCTGCCGTGAACCGCTGGCGCCGGTGGCCGATCTCTCACAGATGCCGAAGCAGTGCCGCAACCCCGTCCGACCAGCTGACCGATGAGCGGCCCTGACGCCACTCGGCAGCGGCCGTCCGAGTCGCGCGGTGTGCCTGGGGCTTCAGCGGATAGGTGCGTCTCGCTCGGCGAACGGTTTCTCCGTCGCCTTGCTGCGCAGGCGACATCGTGCACCGTGACGATTGGGTCGCCCCGCCTCTCGGCTGGGCTCCCTGGCACCACTCGTGCCACGACGTGGACTCGCTGGCCGGGGTGCGGGTCGCGAAGTTGACAACTCAGGTTGCGCGCAGGCGTTCGTTCTGTCGAGTCGTGACAACCCAGGTTGTCAACTCCGCGAGATCCTCACCCCGAGCCCGGTCGGCACGGCGTGTCACACCCGTTCGGCACGATGTACGGATGACGTGTCCGTCGGAGATCAAGCAGCACATCGAGCAGGCGCTCGGTGGCGACCCGCGCCTCGCCGTGGTCGCCGTCCGCCGTCTTGCGAGCGAGGATCTGCCATGGCTCGAGGAACGCGTTGTCCGACTCGCTCGGGCCGACGGGTACTCCTGGGCGCGATTGGGCCGACTGTTGGGGAGGTCTCGCCAGGCGGTCAGGACGCGGTTCGGCGAGATCGACGGCACGCGGCAGCCGTTCCCGTTTCGCACGATGCGCGACGACGCCCGGATCATGGTGCACTGGTACGAGGCCAAGGCCGACGCCCGTCGCCGCACGGAGTTCGACGGCCTGAGCCCCGACGACGTCGTCGCATGGTGACGACCACGATGCGATGGAGACGCGATGTGCCCGGCGCCACCTGCGCCGGAGCGCGGCCGCCGAGCGTGAGCGTCGCGAC
>JAAUYD010193500.1_pt1 | contig 41421 bp, 38 predicted proteins | sample 7278101 | NCBI WGS metagenome assembly JAAUYD01 (sample SAMN14350128, study PRJNA611818) | marine sediment metagenome | isolation source: surface marine sediment (0.6m) | place: French Polynesia: Moorea | collected 2018-08
TACTCCTGCCACACATTACATTTTCCCTGGCGGCGGATATATATACACTCACTTCACACATTTGCGACATTAATCCATTCCCATGAACCGGTTTGCAACGTTAGAGTAAACAGCATCGAAGATGCTTTGGCCAGTGGCAAAGCCATATCTCAAGATCTACTGGACGAAAAAAAAGTATCTTATGATATCGCAACATTGATAGAGTTCAGATACATTCGCGTGGAAAGGTATCTGCCCAAGCTAGTAAAGAAAGTTTCCGATAGATATGGCTGGGAAATGAATGAAAAAGAATGGAACTGGGGTAGCGACGATTTTTTTTCTATATTAACAAGTCAAGATTATCAAAGTAAGTACAATCACCTTCCAGAATATCACAACATCGTTGCAGATGAGTGCCTGCATTTTGTTGGCAAAGAAATCAAAGCCAATGCCGCCTTAGAACCATCCTCAATAAATTGGGAATCGCTGAGAAGCAGAATACAACAGGCAAAACGGCATATTGAAACCGCAATTTACATGACCCCGGAAGATGCGGTTTTTGCTGTTACCAGGTTTGAGATAGATGTATTGGAGAGTATGGTAGAGGCGATATACGAGGCAAATCACAGCGGCGATGGGGCACACGACAGCATTGCCTGGCAGTTCGAAAACCAAGAAGCATCTGTCAATCGCTTCATCAGAATGCCGATACTGCCGCGCGTGAGAGGATACTGGATTTGCTCTGAAACGGACAACGACGAAAGCCCCTTGTGTTTCATTGCCAAGAAATATGGCTTTATCAATGAATATAATACCCTCATAGACGATATATTCAATCGACCCGATGTTGTGATACACAAACCGATCGTCGCCAACGCGTCCAAATACAAAAATCAACTTGCACCCTGCTTATCATTGAAATCCAAGTGAGGCGATACCCCTAGGATTGAGGTTTGGGGCGGTGTTTTTTTACTCTTTTTTCAGGAGAGCAGTGCGTTGTTCAGTATCGATGACCACGGCATCGTAAGGTGCGCTGCACCATCGACCATCATTGAAGTAGCCGTCTTTCCCGACTTTGGCATAGTGGGTATGTCCCATCACAATCACCTTCAATGACGACTCGCTATCCGCGAGGTGCTTGGCATACCAATCAAGGCCATCTTCGCTCCTGACCGAAACCAACATGCTGTCCAGCAGATGAAAAAAATTGTGGTCTTCCTTTTTCAACCAATCCTTTAACAGTGAGTGGTATGTATGCTTCACATCCGATACGGTGACGGTGTCAATGCCTGCTGGCATAACGATGTCAGTGGTGTCATCGATGGAAAAATCAGGGCGCTCTATGTTGACATAATCTACCAATGCATCAATCACCAGCACCACCAGGGCCTTTCCCAGCTCATCCAGTATGTCATCCCTATCGCAGAGTGCCTGACGAGTTGCGAATTTGGCTGCAATCCGATCTGAATGAAATGCTTCAATGGCGTCTTTTAGCGCAGACCGGCATGTTTCTTTATTATCAGCCGTCGCGACCAATCGAGTGATGAAGTAGCCTAGGGGTAGATTGGCAATATTATCCTTTGGAGATGGTTTTGCATTAAACATGTCGCATGCATGACCGTGTTCCAGGTGCAACCATTCCGCGTGTTCAGGGTCTTCGTTGTACTGCTTCGCAGACATCCAACGCACGTGGTTTCCCCCGCTTGATATTGTTTCAATCTGGCCCTTTCCAACCGTCATATCGTGATTGCCGTTGATATAGGTCACGACTGGAAGGGCTGCCACACAGGCCTTGAGTCCATCTATCACTTGGGGCCACTGATGAACGACAGATAAGAAGTCCCACGGGGATACATCGACGGGATAAAGCCACAGATCAAAAATATCGCCTAGCAGCACCAATTCCTGCACTGTGGTATCGGTCGACAGTTTTGTTAAGAAGTGCTTCAGCGCTTCAGGGGTCTTGTTTTTGCTTTTGAACCAGCTGTAATGGGCGTTATTGCTCATGTGAACATCGCTGATGACGACAATGTTTGGGGGAGACATGGGAACCTCCTTGTCTGTTATTTCTTCTTGAACAGATCGAACAGTCCCGAAACTTCACTGCTTCGTTGACGCATCTTTAAGACGCGCAACTGCCTGGCAGAATCTATATGCTGTGGATCTATCCTTATCGCGCGCTCATAAAATGCGATCGCCTTTTTGATGTTTTTTTGCTTCAGCGCGACGTTTCCCAAAATATATGGATAGAGCGCATCTTCGGGGTGCTGTTTTTGTAGGGTCAGCAATGCTTGCTCAGTAGCATTTTTTTCATTGACCGGTTCTGCTAGAAACGCTGCCCAAACTTCGTATGCCCGATACTGGGGGTTACCATTTATGTCATATGCCCGTAGAAAAGACTCGCGGGCCTGTTTGTACTCCCCATTCCGCAAGAGTGATAGGCCTGCTTCAAACGTAACCTCTTGTTCAGATTTACTTGGAATTGTTACCGAGCGATACATCTTTGACGGGGCGATCTGAGGGATGTCAGTCATTTTTTCATCTAGATCGGCAATGTATCGGCGACGGGTCTCAGGATCTGCCAAGGTTTGAAATGCATTGTGAATGCGGACATACAATTCTTCGATCTTGTCGTGCACATGTCCAGCATCCACACCGACGAGCATATCCGGATGGTAGCGCTGCTGCCGTGCTTCAAACGCCTGTTTAATTTCTTCGTCTGTCGCGTCTCTTGCAACACCGAGCAGCTTGAAGTAATCCGCTGTTCTGTATTTTACGTACTCGGCGAGCAAGGTCTTTACACATGTATCCTTTTCTCGCTTTGTGGCAAACAAACCAGATGTAACGCTCGGGGGTGGCATAGGCGCATTGAGTCTGTCGCCGACGAGCAGGAACCCCACACTTCCCATGATATACATGGCATACAGGGTGGCCAGCACCCAGTCTGGATCCGAGACGTCTCGAACAACTTCCCCCACTGATAATCCCCGCCTCACCATCTGTTGAATGCGCATCTCCCGGGTTGATAACCCGAGCTGCTCCTCTGAATAGGGTGCATCGCCCAGGGGAAAGGTGCGGCTCGTCTTTGAAATTGAAAGCCGCTCTTGTACGGCACGCGCGTTCCAGAACCGCTGAACCCCGGTGATCAGTATTCTTCCAGGCTTCATCTTCGCCACAATAATGCCGTCTTTCCAGTCATTCCCTTCTGTAAAGCTATAGGAGCCTTTAAACCAGCCAAACGCCGTGATCACTTTCTCAGTGAGGTGGGCTTCCAGTTCGGCGAACAGTTCATGGGGGCCGAGGAATCCTAGCTTGAGCAGTATTTCCCCAAAGTGCCGACCGCTGTTGGTCATCTCTTCGAGTGCCCGTTGGTGTTGATCACGACTGATACGGTTCTGTTTGAGCAGATGGGACCCCAATGTCTCCTCTGGGATCGAAGATTCTGCATAGACCGGAAGGCCGTTTTGAAAGAAAATGGTCTTTTCAACAATATCAGCGCATATCTGGAGTCGCCCGGTTTTCTGCTCCGCAAAAATGGTGTGCAGCAGCAAGGGAACGGGCAACTCGTCAAGTGTTCCTCTGGGTGTAAATTCTTTTTGGACCATCTGCAATCGCCGCTTACGCTGCGGCTGTGCCGAATCGCTGGTGGACACGGGCAACGGCAGGGTAGGCAGCGGTCGACTTTGGTACGCGCTTTCGACCTGCGCCAGAAGGGTCCTCATTTGAAAAGGTTTTTGAATGAATGACGCCACATTAAATTTAGCGGTCTCTGTTTTCAAATCCCGGGTCTGAAGCACAGCACTCATCATCACGACGGGAATATCCCTTGACGCCTGCTCCTCCCGCAGTCGCTTGAGAACTTCGATGCCGTCCAACCGAGGCAACAGCACATCGAGCAAAATGAGGTTTGGTGTGATATCGGACAGGGTTTCAATGGCCGCCTGCCCATCCGAGGCCTCTACTACGGCGTACCCATTGCGTCGCAGGCAAGTCGTGATGATATTTCGTATATCTTCGTTGTCTTCGACAACGAGTACCAGTGCTTTCATGGACGGATTCATCTAAAGGTTAAGTGTATGCCGAGCAGGAAAGAGCACAACCCAGACGGTCCTCATTTAACTGTTGGCTACCGCAATTGGAATATCTGTTTTCAGATTTGGAGGGGAGGGATCGTTTGGATTATTCACCGATACGTGGGTCGAACGGGAAGTAAAAAATGAGACCGAGGCCGATGCTTTGGTTGAAACTCCACTCCTTGTCCTCGTCTCCGATTTTGCCATCTGGATAGTCGCCAGAGCCGGACGGGTCTGAAATCCAAATGGGCTCCCCGTCATTATCTGGATCCTCGGCATATTGCCATTGGGAAGCAGCATTACCAGCTTCGTCCGTACCGGCTGCATTCCACTTGAATGGCGTCATCCTGTATTCGATGTTGATGGCGAACCAATTGTTGAAGTAGGCCATGAAATTGACGCCCCAGGTAAAGGCGCCGCCGATCTCTGTCTCCAGCTTGGGCGCTAGCTCGCCCACATCGCCGTTTCCTAGAAACGCAGTAAAATCGCCGCATCCATCTTCGATTTCGCCTGTTTGCGGGTTCTTCGAACCATCGCAGGCAGCCCGCTGTTCATAGTGCACGATGCCGCCGCCGGCGAAAATAGCGCCGTCAATAGCGACAAACAGCTTTTCGAACATGGACATTTTGCCGCGGAACGGCACAAAGGACAGCTGACCCAAGTATTGTCCCTTGAGCTTGGCCACCTGATCCTCGAAATTCGCCGCACCCGTATAGCTCGGCCAGTTACTGGCGGTCGTTGCCGGGGTGGTCGCTTCACCACCCAAGTTGGTCGAGTCGGTAATATGGTTCGTCAATTTGGTGGGAACGTTGATACCGAAATATCCAACAGCACCGACCCCAAGCCAATCCGTGAGATTGAATTCCAATCGCGCGCCGACTAAGAAATTGTGCATATAGTGGTTAAGAATCGTATAGGCAAACTGCGGCCCAATCGAAAACCGAAACTTCCTATACTGCACCATCTTGCGGACAGCCGGCGCACCTGCAAGGGGACCCTCGATAAGGATTTCCTGCGCCGATACCCTGGTTGAAGTGGTCATGCCGCAAATCGCACTGATCGCAAGCACCAGCGCTAGGGTGAATCGCTTCATGGCTTCAAGCCCCTTTCGTACTCGGAACTCGCGTTTGTAAGAGCCCGGATCATTTTGGCAACTCATATTCGACCAAGAACGGGATAAATATGGTCACTCCGGCGTGGAGCATCACATTGTTGGTCAGCTTGTAGCCGTCCTCGAGCCAGTTGTCTTTATTTGCCCGCTCCTCTGGAGTGGTGGGCGCCGTGAGCGCCTCGAGCTTTTCTGGGAAAATATAGTCCCTCAGCTCAAGGGAGATGGCCAAAAAGCGGTTTAAGAAAAGCCGACCGCCAATGCCAACGTTAAAGCAGAACTTCATATCCCAGTCGAAGTCGCGATAGTCAGGGTCGATATTGGGAATGGGCCTGGTGAAAATAAACCCACCGCCGCCGATGATCCACACATCCCAGTGGTAAATCCACTCCCGGAACATGGCGAATTTTCCGTACATGGGTACGTAGGTAAAATTCAGCTGCCCTCCCCAAGAGTACTCGTTGATGGGCACGGCTTGATGGGTCGCGCGCTCGAGTATAAAGTTCAGATTGGTCTCGGCGTTGAGCCAGTGGTAGAAATTAAAGCTGACCCCAGCGGCGAGGACCTCCGTGATGTAGTAGGAGGCTGCCAAGCTCACCGCCATGTGCTGAACGTACGGATCGTTCATGGATACGCCAAACGTCGGCTGTAAATCCACGCGTCCGGCTTTCAGCGCGTAGATCTGCTGTACCGACCATATCCGTTTGAGGCGTTGCTCTGGCTCGGCCTTTGGCCCCACTTCAGCCGCCCCTTCCACGGACGCGTCGCCACTCTCGCCAAGCGCACTCAGTATATCGGCATCGGTCGTCTCGCCCTGGGCTTCTGCGGCTACCTCCCCGGCGGCATCATCGCCGGCTTCTTGTGATTTTTCGCCTTGCTCGTCAGATGCGGCTGCCTCGTTTTCTACCTCTTTTTCGGAAAATGTCATGACATCATCCTGCGCGCTAGCTGTAAGAGGCAAAAGTACGTATGTCGCCAACATCAACACACGGCCGAAAACAACTTCCTTCATCGCCTGTTCCCTTCGCGATACCTTCATCCCAACCTGCTTCAACTGTAACTATCCGAAATAATTAATAAAATTAACCAGATAATCATTAAACATGCACTATATCATAGAGACTTAATTATTAGCAATAGAATTATCAGAAATCTTCTTCAATTATCGTATTACTGAAAAATAATAATTAGAATAAATGGAAACATAATAAAAATCTTGACTTATTGATTATCTAATTCTCTTTGGAGAAGAGTACATCAACAAAATCATCTACTTCGAATACCCGCAAATCATCCTTGGCTTCTCCGATGCCGATAAATCGTATCGGCAAGTTATGCTCGTGGCAGATACCGATAATGACGCCACCCTTGGCGGTGCCGTCCAACTTGGTTACGACCAGACCCGTTAGATCGAGCGCTTCTTTAAACATCGCTACCTGAGAGACGGCGTTCTGTCCGGTCGTGGCGTCGAGGACCAGCAAGACCTGGTGCGGCGCACCATCGCACGCCTTTCCCGCGACCCGGGCAATTTTTTTAACCTCTTCCATCAGGGGTACTTTGGTATGCAGTCTTCCGGCAGTATCCGCAATGACGATATCTGCACCGGATTCGGTGGCTTTTTTCACGGCATCGAAGACAACCGAGGATGGATCAGCCCCTTCCTTTGAAGTGATCACGTCGGCGCCAGCCCGTTTGCCCCAAATCTCTAGCTGATTAACAGCTGCAGCGCGGAAAGTATCAGCCGCTGCAAGCACCACGTTGCGGCCATCTTCGATGAACTGCGTGGCCAACTTGCCGATGGTGGTGGTTTTTCCCACGCCGTTGACGCCGACCACGAGAATGACATACGGAGAGGCACTGGTTACGTTTATTGGCGGTGCTTTTACAGAGAGCACCTGTCGCACTTCCTCCCGCAGCAAGTCCCAAATCGCGTCCGGATCTGCGAGCTCCTTCTTATCGAGGGCTTGTTTGAGAACATCGATGAGCCACGCCGACGTTTTCATGCCCACGTCTGCGGTGATCAGGGTTTCTTCCAAGTCATCGATAATAGATGGATCTATCTCCTTTTTGGCTCTGAAAAGGGCGCTTACTTTTTTGATGAACCCGCTTCTCGTCGGCGCCAATCCCTGGCGCAACTTCTTGAGTTTTCGCTCCTTGCGGCTCTGTTCGAGTCGCGCTGCCGCCTCTTGTTCAGCCTGATCGTCGAGTGTGACACCAGGAGCAGTGGGGGGTTCTGAGATGACGATGGGTTTCCGAGGCGTAATCGACGGCGCTTCCCTCGGCACGTCTTTAGCAACATCGGGCTGGGCAGGTTCTTTTTTTGCCCTGTCAACAGCGGGCTTTGGCTTGGTCTCGGGTGCGACTTGTGGCTCGGGTTTTTTTACCGGGATTTTTTCCTGGGGCAGCGGCTTTGCCACAGCGGGCTTTTCTTCGGGTTCGGGTGGTGCCGGCGCCCTGAGGGGTGCTGGCTTGCGCGCAATGTCGTCCTTGAGTGCTTTTCGTTTGCGCCTTACTGCAATGAAGATGATGAGGGCGACGATAAACATCGCCGCTGCGATACCAATGGCCGTGTACATGCTGCGCCTCCAGCGGCTAATATGTTGAAATAGAAGTCATTTTTCTTAAAAGTATCCTCGATCTTTGCGCGTCCAGGATACTGGATTCTCCCTCAAATGAAAAGATACAGAAAGACATTTGACTGTTCTGATGTAGACGGCTTTGGCGCGGTTTGGCATTGAAGGGCAACTGCCAGTATGCTACGCACTGCGCATTGATCTAGATTATACATACGGCGAGGTGATACATGCGCGAGACGCCCGGATCCAAAACGTTGGGGTTTAATGAACCGCTCATTTTCGACCGCTCGACCGCAGGTCGCTTGGGCACGACACTACCGGATCTGGACCTCCCAGAAGCAGACCCGGCATCTGTGCTGCCCCACGGGCTTGCTCGCGCTGAGCGGATCGGCCTGCCAGAAGTGAGCGAGCCAGAAGTCGTGCGCCATTTTGTTCGGCTGTCATCGTGGAACTACAGCGTGGATCATGGGTTTTATCCCCTTGGATCCTGCACGATGAAATACAATCCAAAGCTTAACGAATGGGCTGCCCGCCTGCCTGGATTTGCCCACCTGCACCCCTACACCCCGGACGCGCTCGCACAAGGGGCTATCCAACTGATGGTCGCATTGGAGGAGATGCTCGCAGAGATTTCCGGCATGGCGGCGATCTCGCTGCAACCAGCAGCCGGTGCCCACGGGGAGCTCACCGCGATGATGATGATTCGCGAATGCCTGGCAAAGAGGGGAGATCCGAGAAAAAAAGTGCTGATCCCAGACACAGCCCACGGCACCAACCCGGCCACCTGCACGCTCAACGGCTATGAAGTGGCGTCCGTGCCCTCGACCGATGAGGGGTTTCTCGATCCCCAGGCGATTGCGAAGATGATGGACGAAGATGTGGCCGCGGTGATGCTCACCAATCCCAACACCCTGGGACTGTTTGAGCGATACGTTAAAGATGTGGCAGATGTGGTGCACGCCAAGGGCGGGTTCGTGTTTGGAGATGGTGCCAACCTGAACGCGATCATGGGACGGGCACGTCCTGGCGATTTCGGCATCGACGCGATGCAGTTCAATCTCCACAAAACCTTTTCCACACCCCACGGTGGGGGAGGCCCTGGGTCTGGCCCGGTCGGGGTGTGCAAAGACCTGGCACCCTACTTGCCGCTACCCAGGCCCTTACGGTTGGGCGACGGCAGCTTTGCCCTGAGCGAAGATGCACCAGACAGCATTGGCCGCGTGCGATCTTTTGCCGGCAATTTCGGCGTTATGGTGCGCGCATATACCTATCTTCGGGAAATCGGGGCACCTGGGGTGAAGCGGGTTTCAGAGATGGCCGTGCTCAATGCCAATTACTTGCTTTCCCTCATCAAGGACACCTATCGCGTTCCCTTTGGCAATGGGCGCTGCATGCACGAGTGCGTCGCGTCTGATCGGGATCTCCAAAAGGAAACCGGTGTCTCCACGCTTGACGTGGCCAAGGGGCTGATCGACCGGGGATTTCATCCGCCCACGGTCTACTTTCCCCTGGTGGTTCGGGGGGCACTCATGATGGAGCCGACTGAGACAGAAAGCCGGGAATCAGTTGAGGAGTTCGCCGCTGCACTGCTGGATATTGCAGCGCGTGCAGCAGAAGACCCAGATGCATTTCACCGCGCCCCAGAGCGCACCCGCCTGGGACGCCTGGACGAGACAGCCGCGGCCCGCAAACCCGTCTTAAAAGCAGAATAGATAAGCCAAGGCCCACCCCAAAAACTCACTTTTCAGGTAACCATCATCGCAGGTGCTTTCTGCTGACTTGGCCAACGCTTTGGCTGGGCTTGCACAAACGCACCACTCGGCCCCATACTCATTACTACAATGGAAGGTCGCGTCACCACCAAAATAAGAAAACTTCGGCGAGATCTAGGGCTGACGAGCGCCATCGTCGCCCTCTCCGTGGGGGTCATTCTACCGGTGATTCTTTCCACCTCTTTGGGGATTGTTACCCTTGCAATAGGAGAGAGTTCTGATGCAATCGTATTAGGTGTGTTAATCATATCATTTGCTGCAGCTGCTACAGGTGGTGCAGTTGTTGTAACCGTGTTACTGGGTCGACGGGCCCGGATTGCCAGATTACAATCCGATCTGCTCGCCAACGTGACCCATGAGCTGCGAACCCCACTCGCGGCAATTCGAATGTATAGTCAAACCCTGCTCTTGGGACGGGTGGCTGATGACCCGCCCCGTGTGGACGAATGCGTAAAGACAATTCTGCGCGAAACCGAATGGCTAGAGGCGATGGTAGATCGGGTGTTGACCTGGCGCGGGGCAGCAAAGGATCGTCGCACCCTCAGCTTTACGCGCGCACCGTTAACCGGGGCAGTTGAAGAGGCCGTGGCTCGGTTTTCAAGGATGGTCGCACCTGGAGAAGTCGATATGAATGTAAATCTCAAGTCGTCCTCCCCTGTGGATTACGACAGACAGGGCATTGCCACGGCTATTTTGAACCTCCTCGTAAATGCCTACAAATACACCAGAAGCGAAAAGCGCATCTCGGTCAGCGCAGTGGATGTGGACCACTGGGTTGAAGTGTCTGTGGAAGACAACGGCATTGGCATTCCGCCAAAGGAAGTGGGTCGCATTTTCGATCCCTTCTATCGCGTAGACTCGCGTCTGCGGGGTAAATCCACCGGCGCAGGGCTCGGACTGGCCATTGTGCGGCACCAGATACAGGCGCACCAGGGAGAGGTGTATGTCCAAAGCGATGAGGACCGCGGCAGCTGTTTCTCGATTCGCCTGCCCATGGCCTCAGATCTTGGAAGCGACTGACATGACCCGTTCAGCAAAAGATAAAGAAACCATCCTCGTCGTAGAGGACGACAAGGCCCTTCGGGATGGCCTGGCAATGAACTTGGAGCTCCAGGGATTTAACGTCATTACGGCCGCGGATGGAGACGACGGCATGAAGCAGGCATTTAACGATGACGTCGACCTCATCCTCCTCGACATCATGCTGCCCGGCTGGAGCGGTCTCGACATACTATCCGAGCTCAGAGACAAAAACTGCGATGTCCCGGTCCTCATCCTATCTGCCAGGGATCGCACCAAGGAGAAAATAGAGGGATTGGAAATCGGTGCCGATGACTACGTCACCAAACCCTTTGAGCTTCCCGAACTCCTGGCCAGGGTCGAAGCAATGCTGCGCCGGCGTCGCGCGAACTTAAAGGCGGAAAAGACCTTGTCGTTTGGCGACGTGGTCATTGAGCCGGGTATGCGACGGGTTGTGGTGCGCGGTCGCCAAACAGAACTCTCGGCCCGGGAGTTCGATCTGTTACTGCTCCTGGCCCGGTCACCCGGACGGCCCTTTACGCGGGAAACCATATTGGACCGGGTATGGGGCTGGGACTTTGAGGGAACCGCCAGGACCGTGGACAATTTCATCATGGCGCTGCGCCAGAAGATAGAGGTCAACCCATCCCATCCCAAATACCTCAAAACAGTGCGACGGGTGGGCTATAAACTCGACTGCTAAATTTTATTGATAAATTCGATGGCTAATTGACCGTGACTTCTCGTCGCCCTTTTCGTAAGTAACAGGTAATGAAAGCGCACACTGGCAATTCAGTTGCAGGTGTTGGGAGGTGAGCGATGAAGATACATGAATACCAAGCAAAGGCGCTGTTTCGACAGTATGGCATTCCCGTGCCCAAGGGCGATGTCGCGTTTGATGTGGATGGGGCTGGGGAGATTGCCCGCACCATCATTGGGGAAACAGGCAGCGACACCGTGGTGGTGAAAGCCCAAATCCACGCTGGTGGCCGGGGCAAAGGTGGGGGCGTTAAAGTCGTGACAGGCATTGACGCGGCCCGGGATGCTGCTTCAGCAATCCTCGGGATGCATTTGGTGACCCACCAGACCCTGCCCCAGGGAAAAGAAGTCGGACGCGTCCTCGTCGAACAAGGCATGGCCATTGAGCAGGAGCTCTACGCGGGCCTTGTGGTGGATCGGGAACAACGGCGCATCTGCTTAATGGCGTCCACCGAGGGGGGCGTGGAGATCGAGGAGGTTGCTGCAACAACCCCGGAAAAGATACGCAAGACCTGGTTCAATCCAGCGACCGGGCTGATGCCCTTCCAGGCCCGGGAAATCGCTTTTGGGTTGGGCCTCACAGGCAAGCAGGTGAGGGGTGCTGTGCACATACTCCGGGCGCTCGCCCGACTGTTCGTCGAAGAAGACGCCTCACTGGTCGAGATCAACCCGCTGGTGGTGACATCGACCCAGGATGTTATCGCCCTGGATGCCAAGCTGACCTTTGACGACAATGCCGGGTATCGCCACAAGGCCCGCGAAACCCTGCGCGACGAGACAGAGGAGCACCCGGTCGAGGCCGAGGCAGCAGCCCTTGGATTTTCCTATGTGGGCATGGACGGCAATATCGGCTGCTGTGTCAACGGGGCTGGCCTGGCCATGGCCACGATGGATATCATCAAACACGAGGGAGGGGAGCCGGCCAACTTCCTCGACGTCGGGGGCGGTGCAGATGCGAAGACAGTGAAAAAGGCGTTCAAAATCATCCTCTCTGACGAGCGCGTCCAGGCAATCTTTGTAAATATCTTCGGCGGCATCCTAAAGTGCGACGTGCTTGCCGAGGGGGTTGTCGGCGCCACGACAGAGATGGGTATTAAAGTGCCCCTGGTGGTGCGCCTTGAGGGAACAAACGTGGACATCGGCCGAAAGATTCTGGCCGACTCAGGCCTAAAGATCAACGCGGTCAAAGATATGGCCGAGGGCGCGCGCATGGCCGTTGCCCTGGCCCGGTCCTAAGGAGGTCGGCAGATGACAATTCTCATTAACAAAGATACCAAAGTGCTCATCCAAGGTATCACCGGTGGTGCCGGTGCCTTTCATACCCGCCAGATGATGGCCTACGGCACCAATGTGGTTGCCGGTGTGACGCCTGGCAAGGGGGGGCAGCGGTTCGACGACCAGGTGCCGATTTTCGATACCGCAGCAGAGGCGCAGGAGAAAACCGGCGCCAATGCCGCGACCATATTTGTGCCCGCGCCATTTGCGGCGGACGCGATCATGGAAGCCGCGGCCGCAGGTATCGCCTTGGTGGTCTGCATCACTGAAGGCATCCCCACCATCGACATGATCAGGGCGCGGTCATTCATCGCCCATTACAACACCAACCTCATCGGCCCCAACTGCCCGGGTATCATCGCCCCGCCCCTTGAGATGAAGCTGGGCATCACGCCCCATCGGGTCTGCAAAGCAGGGCGGATTGGGGTCATCTCCAGATCGGGCACCCTGACCTATGAGGCCATTGCCCAGCTGGGCGCCCTTGGTCTCGGCCAGTCCACCTGCGTTGGGATCGGCGGGGATCCAGTGGGCGGCCTGGATTTTGTCGCACTCCTCGAAATGTACGAGCGGGATCCAGACACCGACGGCGTGGTCTTGATCGGTGAGATCGGCGGATCAGCAGAAGAACAGGCAGCGGCCTTTATCAAAGACAACATCAAAAAACCCGTTGCCGCGTTCATTGCCGGACGCACGGCGCCGCCAGGCAAACGCATGGGACACGCCGGTGCGATCATCGCCGGTGGCAAGGGAACAGCGCGAGAAAAAGTGGCCGCGTTAGAAGCAGCTGGTGTCCGCGTCAGCCCCACGCCCGCAGAGATCGGATCCACCCTCGCCGCGTTGCTATAGCCCTCATAAAGAGCTGTTATTTTTTGGTTTGATAGGGTGCCTTTTCCTCGGCAGCCTTGCTCGGGGCAGATGCAGCTCTTATGGCAATGGCCTTCATGACAACTTTCACGATGGTCTCGATTGTCTGATGGACGTGCGCGGGCTGCGCCTCCAGCAGCGAAATGATGCGCATCAGTGTGGCCGGATACTGGGTCTTTGGCAGCTCACCTGTCGAGACCAGCTCGGAGATTGACGTGTCCAGTGCCTGGGCAATCCGATCCAACGTGTCGAGGGTGGGCTTCCGGCTGCCATTCTCGATGCGGCTCACAGCATCCACGGAAATACCGGCCCGATCGCAGAGATTCTCCTGAGTCAGCCCGCGCTGGAGGCGGAGCCTGCGAATTCGCTGTCGAACGACCTCGACGATGTGGCTATTGGCGGTCTTTTGATGGCCCTTCATCATCGAATCAGTTGTCTGACACAAATGCGCAAAGTAAACAGTGACAGGGGCACATATATTTGATATGGTTCCTAGAACAAATCTGGTCTTCGTGGCATGCGCCACGGGATGCTATCCAAAACGGGGAGGAAACATGACACCTCAACGCACGAAGCAGCTGCTTTCGGTGTTGGCTGTGGACGACGACCCAGCTTGCCTGAAGCTGCTCTGTCGCCATCTGGGCGATGACTTCAATGTCGAGACAGCCGATTCAGCAGAAAACGCCTTAAAAATACTAGAAGAGAGCACATTTCACGTGCTTATATCGGATTACGATTTACCTGGCAAGAATGGCGCCTGGCTTTTCACCAACGCCCGGAAACGCGCTCCCAGTATGAAGCGGATACTCATCTCGGGGCAGCACCCTGACGACGTGGAGCGCTTTTTGCGCACCAATCTGATAGATGCCTTTCTGGCCAAGCCCATCTCCCCCAAGCAGATCCGGAAGTTCTTGGCCGCATCTGTGGGCGTCAGCCGCCCTTCTGCTCCGGAATGCGAATGATTTCCTTACGATAAGGACTTGACAAATATTCCCATAATAACGAATATTCTAATGGTGCTCACATGGAGGAAAGATGCCTTTAAATATTTGGAATTCCATGGGAATTCGAATGAGTCCCTTTTTTCAGGAGGCACTCGATATTTCCGAGACCAGTTCAAATCCCATTAAGCTCTTTGTTGGACGCCAGCAAGAAAACAGAGACGTTTTGAAACGGATTCTCGGCAGTAATTCAAATAGAATTATCATCGCTGGCCAACCTGGCACTGGTAAAACAAGCTTCATTCAATACGTGAAACACCAACTGGCCAATCAGCACGGCTTTGCCGTTTGTTCCAGCCACTGCCGTGTCCCCCATAATTTCTCAGCCACCGAATTAGGGGTAGAGATTTTGCGTTCAGTGGTTTTGAGCCTGAAAAACGCTTTGCCTTCGGGCAAATTGGAGAAACTTAAAGGATTCAAAGAAGCCCGCTCACTCGTAGAAGAAACGGATCTGCGCACATGGCAGCTCAGTCTCAGCGCATATGGATTTGGAGCTGGTCTTGGATCAGAAAAGAAAAATCAACCACCTCATTTTGTTCCAGGCCAGTTTTACGACGCGCTGGCTCAAATGACCACTGCAGCCTCAACTGAAGGGGTAACCGGGATTGTCGTTCATCTCAACAACCTGGAGAACCTTGAACAAGACGCAAAAGAGGCGGCATTTCTCCTTCGAGATGTTCGCGATTCGTTTTTGGTCTCCGGGCTTCATTTTCTATTGGGAGCAACTTCGGAATTCTATACTTCCGTGGTTTCCGCGCATGCGCAGGTTAGAAGTATCTTTCCAGAGCCAATTTCAATTAAGCCGATGCGCTTTCCTGAAGTGAAGCTGCTTCTTGAGCGTCGATATGAATATCTTCAAATTGAGGGCATGGACTTTGTTCCTCCTGTGACCTGGGATCTTGTAGAGGAACTGCACAGGATTTTTCTCGGCGATCTGAGGGGGATGTTAAGTGCTCTTGAGGAAGCTTGTTTAAGCACCCTGGTTGTCGATCCATTGTCACTGAATCAAGCCCTGCCGTACCTTGCCAAGTACTATATGCAGCAGATGACCCAAACGCTCAGTGACGCTGAATTGGTCCATCTCAGCCGACTCGCCAACTTCAGTACGGACGAATTTCGCCAAGCAGATGTTAGAAAGCATCTGAAAATTTCAGTCGGACAGGTGAGCAAGGTGTTCAATCAGCTAGAGCGCGCTCAAGCGATCATCCGAACCAAAACACAAGGACGCAGCCAATACTACGCACTTAGCGGTCGGGCTCGGTTGGCGCTCGGTGAAATGCTCTCGTGAATCGCAATTATTTACTTCTGCTCCGGAATGCGAATGCGCAGGCAAATGAAAAATCCAATGGCCGCAATGGCCGCAGCAATGAGGAAAACAGCGCGAAACCCATAGCGCTCCCAAACATATCCAGACAAGATGGGCAGGGACATGGCCACACAGTGATCGATGGTAATGCCCATGGAAACGGTGGGCGTGATATCAGCGGGGTCATCGGCGATCTTCTGAAGGTACGTGGTTCGGGCGATGCGCAGTGCAAATAGGATGCTGTCCAAGACATAGGCGCCATAGAGTGCATAAAGGCTGTAGGGCGAGGGCAGCACATCCCCTGCAAAGGCATAGGTAAGACAAATTAACAGCAGCAGCACTTCGTCAATTGAAAGGACCATGCGCTCGCCGATCCAATCGATCACATCCCCGAGCAAGGGTCGCATAAAGATGCCCAGCACCTGTGAGATGAAAATTAAGAGGGCGATGGTTTCCACTGGGACGTCGTGGATGGTGACCAGCACCCATCCGCCAAACGCGAGAAAAATCTGCTTTCGAACACCGAACAGGGCACTGATGGCGTAAAATATTGCGTATTTCTTTTTAAATACGATGCGCCTGGACCTGGCATCTGAATTTCCCACTTTTAAACGAAAGTAACAAATGCCCGCAATAACGGCACTGGCCGCGGCAATGGCGTAGAAGAGATCGTATTGATTCCCTAAGGTAGTGGCCAGGAGAAAGAGACCGCCACCGCCGAGAAGGCCGCCGATGTTGCGCGCCGCGCCGATTTGACCCAGACGCCGCCCTGCTCCACCTGCGCGAGCCAGCTTGAGTCCGATCGGGCCTTCAACCGCGAAAATGATGTGGTCGCCCAGAGACCAAATGACGATAAAGACGACCAACATGAAGGTATCCCGCGCCCAGAATCCCAACCCCAACGCACCGAGCCCGGTGAGCAGCATTGCCGCCGCTGCCATTCGGGTCTCGCGCAGCCAGAAGAGCAGCACTGCAGATACGAACATCATTAAAAAACCGGGAAATTCCCGGGGCAATTCTATCCACCCCCGGCTCGTCGCATCCAACCCGTGCATATCGCTTAAATAATTGTTGAACGAGGACTGGAAGATGCCCCCGGCAAGGCCAAAGAACATCGTGGCCATCAAGAGATAAGTGAAATCAGGGCTGATTTTTTTGAAAAGGGTCTGCCTACTCATCCAGGTCTTCTTCACCCCAGACTATGGCCCTGAAGCCCTCTATTTTTGTGCTTGGATCTTTCCAGCAGTCCAGGGACAGGCCTGCCTTTCGACACGTGGCAGCGAGGAATGCTTCCCTGTCCCAGCCCCACTCGATAGGCACCTGGGGCAGCAGTAGTCCCGAGCGCCCGCCGCTGGTCATGATCAGCCCGTGGCGGCCCACAATCACCTCCTCAGGGGCAATGGGTTCGGGCGCGGTGAGGACTGAAATTTCGTAATCCAGATCGCCGAGCTCTTCGGGTTGAACCGGGTTGAATCGGGTATCGTGGATCGCCGCGGCCCGGGCCACATCTACCACACATTTGGACAGGGGGACCCGGGCGATGACATGGCCGATGCAGCCGCGCAGTTTACCGGCCTTTTTTAGTGTCACAAATGCCGCTCCTTTATCGTTCAAGAGCGATGACGCTGGCGGGTCATAGGACAGGGCGCTACCCTGCACCGCTGCTGCCACTGCCTGTTTTGCCAAATCCATCAATTGGCGCCTGTCTGCAGCTGAATAAGGACCAAAATCTTCTTTTTGACTGGATGCTGTCCGCAAGCCCTGATCCAAGCTGAACGCCAGCGCACCATATCCGACCACGCTGGATTTATCACCGGCGGTGTCCCCGCTGTTTTGATACGCGAGCCGGGTAACGTGTCTTTTCTTGGTTTCGTACTGTTCAAAAAAAGCAGTAAAGGCCTGAATCGGGCGATGGCCGCACATGCCCTCGCTCCTCTTGGCAGCTGCCAGGTTCCATTCTTTTAGCTGCCATTTTTCCAGATACCCGAGCGTGCGCGTGTCCAGAGCAACTGCTTTGTCATAGGGAAAGAAGTGGGACAGGTCAGAGCTCAAGACAAACAGCACATCCTGCCGCGTTCCCACCACATCGAAGAGGGCCTGCCCTATCTTGGCGACCGCAGTGTCGTCGTGCACAGCGACAATCATCGGCACGATCTTCGCTTTTGGCAGGGCAACCTGAATGAACGGCAGTTGCACTTCCAAAGAGTGCTCCCCCTCGAACATGGGTTCGTCAGCATCGAACATGCCTGAAGCATGGGTCAGGAGGGTTTTGACCAGATCCCGATCTACTTTCAACGAGCCGAGCGGGGTATCGTATGCCGGCCGATCCAGCACAGCAGCCCTGCGGGCAGCGCGGCGATGACTCAGGGCCATGACAATCACCGTGCGATAGTCCTTATTTTGGACAGCCCGATACGCGTACCCCGCGACCCGGCCAGAGTAGCGATATCCCGCATGGGGCGAGAGAATGCCGACCAGGTCCTGCTTGACCAAGGCGGGGACCTCCTCTGCAGCTCGGATGAACCCTGCCACTTCCTGGGCCAGTGCGGTTGGATTTGCAGTATAGAATCCGCCGGCAACCTGAGGGGAAAATGCATGTTCAATCCGTTGGGATGCGTCTCTTTGCGATGTCATGTCTTTTTCCTTTGTTAGCGGGCGGTTCCCGTTCCCCATTTCCTTGGTCGACGACCTTACTGGCGCGGGGGTGCGTTCTGTACAGTTGAATATGGACAACAAACAGGTGATAAGCGCAGCCATTCGCCACATTGAAATCTCCTTCTTGCCTCCTATGCGTCTGCGACGATACCGACGAGGGTCATGGGGTTGATGCCAAGGCGACTGAAACAGGCCATCCAGATATCCTCTATCGGTACATCAAAAATGAGGTCGACGGATAAAGGCATGTTAATCCATGCGCCTTTTTTGATCTCGCCGATCAACTGGTGGGGACCCCAGCCCGCGTACCCCAGACAGAATCGATATTTTTTCGGCCCCTGGTCTGCGACGATTGCCGTTAGAACATCTAGTGATGACGTCACACACAACCCCTCTACCACGGTCCGGGTCTCTGGACCTTGCCAATCCTCTGTGTGCAGGATCCAGCCTTGTTCCTGGGACACGGGTCCCCCGCAAAGCAACGGTGGATGCTTTGAAGCATCTATTGTGCGCTCCGGTGCATCGAGTTTCATCTCGCTGAGTACGGTCCCGAAATCCACCTTTGCCCGTTGATTGATCACCAATCCGAGGGCACCTTCCTCGTCTTTGTGATCGATCATTAATATCACGCTGTTTTCAAAGTTTGGATCCTTGAGCTGGGGTGCAGCCACCAAGAATCCCGGTGCGATATTGAGTTCAGCCATGTCCCGATGATGCCTCAAGTAGCGCCCTGCGTCGAGCGAGAATCACAATCAATCGTTAAACGAATCCTCTCTGAGGAAGTCATCAAATTCCCCCTTAAAAAAAGGGGGTTAGGGGGATTTTGTCACCTCGCAACGCTAGAGGACACGACGAAATCCCCCCAGCCCCCTTTGCCGGGGGAGGGTTCTTATCCGAAACTGCAGAGAAAACAATCCATTATAATCCCCTCAGAAAATCCGGACGAAGTCGGGATCCCGTTGGATCGCCAAGGGCTGCGTCGATTTCCTCTAATAGACGGTTTTTATCCCGCTGAAGATCGCCAGCCAATGCGAGATAGTTGGACGCGTGATTGGATCGAAAAGTAATGGCGTCGGCCACAATATGGTCGATCAGCACGCGGCATTCTGCAAGGGCTTCGACTGGTGTTAACGGCCGCCAGGTCTCGTCCCCATATACCGCTTCAAAGCTGGGCGACCGCGGTGCGAGCATCAGGGTGAGCGCTGATGCGTATCGCGGGGCAATTTCGTTTATCACGGCTGCCGTTGCCTGGGCGTGACGATCCGATAATCTCGGACCGCCGAGTCCGAGAATCACTGTTGCCGAAAGGTCGATACCCGCCTGCTGGGGTTTTGCCCCGGCATCTGCAATTTCTCGTGCTGTGGCGTTTTTGTGCACCCGCTGGAGTACCTCGTCATCTCCAGACTCGATGCCGTAGTAAATCATGGTCAGCCCGGCCTCCCGAAGGGTCCGTAGCTCGTCGATGCTCTTTTTCTGGAGGTTTTGGGGACTGCCATAGACCGTCACCCGCTCGAGATGGGAGAGCCGGCTGTAGAGGCGCGCCAGAATGCGCAGCAGTCTGCGAGTGGAAAGGACAAGCGCATCGCCGTCAGCCAAAAACACCCGGCGAACCCCTGCATGGTGGGTCGCTGCCCAGTCGATTTCAGCAAACAACTCTGCTTCCGGGCGCACCTTGAATGATTTTCCCTGATACGCCACGCAAAACGCGCAGGTGTTGGTCGAGCAGCCGATGGTCGCCTGGAAAATAAGGGAGCGCGCCTCAGATGGCGGTCTGTAAAGTGGTTCCTCGTAATGAATCATGGCCTGGGCGCCTTTTCGCACAAAGATAACGCTCCTTGTATGTATGATAAGTTGACGAAACGCAAAAAAAATACGACACGTGCAGCCAGGTGGTGAGACGATAGAGGAGCAGTCCATGGCGAGATACATTAAGGAGATTCTGACGCTTGAGCCCCAGGACGGCGTGGTCGCAGAGGGGTGGTTGCGCACGGCCCGGTCAGGCAAGAACGTGGCGTTCATGGAGGTCAACGACGGGTCGTGTCCGGCCAGCTTACAGGTCGTTGTGGAACCGTCCCTGTCGAACTTTGCCGAGGTTGCAAAGGCAGGTGTGGGCACGGCCGTTCGCGTCACAGGCGAGCTCGTCCCATCCCCGGCAAAGGGGCAGCAGGTCGAGCTCAAAGCCAGCGCTGTCGAGATTGTAGGAACCGTGGATACGGACTACGCGCTCCAGAAAAAGCGGCATTCGTTCGAATTCCTGCGAACCATCGCCCACCTCCGTCCCAGGGCGCGTACCTTTGGCAGCGTCTTTCGGGTGCGTCACGCCCTACAGGCGGCCATCCACAATTTCTTTGACCAGCGCGGCTTTATCCAAGTGCACACCCCGATCATTACCGGGTCGGACTGCGAAGGTGCGGGGGAGATGTTTCGGGTCACCCATTTCGACCTGAACGCGCCGATTCCCAAGAAAGACGATCACGCGGACTTTGAACGGGATTTTTTTGGGACAGAAACCTCCCTTACGGTGAGTGGTCAGCTAGAGGCAGAGGTATTTGCCCTTGCCTTTAAGAATGTCTATACCTTCGGCCCTACCTTCCGAGCTGAAAACTCCAACACGTCGCGGCATGCATCTGAATTTTGGATGATCGAACCGGAGATGGCATTTTGCGACCTCTCCGGCAACATGGCCGTGGCAGAGGATTTTATTCGCGGGATTGTGCAAAACGTGCTCGATCGGTGCGCCGACGATATGGCGTTTTTCGATCAATGGATAGAACGCGGGCTCACTGAAAAGCTGGAAAAAATCATCAATGCCCCGTTTGAAGTGCTGACCTATACCGAGGCCGTTGCCCAGCTAGAAAAAGCACCCCAGCGCTTTGAGTTCCCGGTGCACTGGGGTGTGGATCTCCAGTCCGAACACGAGCGCTACCTCACCGAAGAGCTGATCGGCCGGCCCTGCTTTGTCATCAATTACCCCAGGGATATCAAGGCGTTCTACATGCGCGTGAACGATGACTTGAAGACCGTCGCGGCCATGGATCTGCTCGTTCCAGGTGTGGGCGAGATCATCGGCGGCTCCCAGCGCGAGGAGCGCGGCGATGTGCTTAAAGAGCAGATAGGGCGCTTTGGTCTGGATGCGGCGCCCTATTGGTGGTACTTGGACCTCAGGCGGTACGGCGGTGTGCCCCACGCTGGGTTTGGCCTGGGGTTTGAGCGCATGCTGATGTATATCACCGGCATGCAAAACATCCGCGATGTGATTCCCTTTGCCCGCACCCCTGGCAACGCCGATTTTTAGCCAACACCTGACCGGGGCCGTGACGTTAGCCCATCCATGAACCCAGCGATCAAACGGGAAAGCACTGAAGGCGCTTCGACTTGGGGAAAGTGGCCCACCTCTGCAAGTGGGTAAAAATCCGCCCGGGGTAGCGCACTTGCAAGCGCTCGGCCCCTTTCTATGGGGATAATGGCATCAGATGTCCCGTGGATGACCCGGCAAGGACATGAGATTCGGTTCAGTCGATCGCGGATATCAAACCCCTGGATGGCGGCCCGTTGCCCAGTGGCGCCCACACCTCTGGGCGGCACGTTACACCGCGCTTGGATGAACCGCTCGATTGCTTGGGGCTGTTCTCGCTGGATGCGCGGTCCCATGCCCGTGTTTGCCACGGATCTCACGATTTCTTCATAGGGACCTGCAGTTTGGTTGATGACCGCTGCTACCCCGGGATCTATGGGAACCCCGATCGGTGACGTGGCCATCAGCACGAGCCCTTTGACGCGTTCGGGCTGCGCCAGGGCCAGCATCATGGCCACAAAGCCCCCCATTGAATGACCCACGACAACGGCCGATCCCGCTGCCTTCTCCGAGACCAGGTGTCCAACTTCGTTGGCCATGATGTCAATCGAGTACACACCGCGAGGTGCGTCGCTGTGACCTGAACCTCGAACATCGACACCTATGGCCTGGTATTTTCTTTTCATCTGCTCGGCGACCCCATGCCAAACCGCGCTGTCCAGGGTCATGCCGGCCAGAAATACGATGGGAGATCCATCGCCTGCGACAGTATAGTGAAGCCTTACGCCTCCTATTTCGAAAAACGGCATGGCGCTGATAATGCCAGTTTCCCCGTATGATCGGCAAGGTTCCGTTGACCAACCTGGGGATCGGGCCATAAACTAATTGTAATGACGCGGCTTAGATTAAAAATTCCCTGTTTTGCCTGCTATTTGTTCCTCTTGTTCGGGCTTTGGTCTGGTAGCGCAGGTGCCACAGCCACTGCGTTGCCCCTGCCAGATGAGTACATCTTACGCCAGGCAGGATCCTGCCGCATTGCCGTGCCCCAGCGCAATGTGGGTATTGCAGACGAGCTGATGACCGCGTGCCGAGAAACACACGCGCGCATTTATAAGCAGTTGGGTCTCGGTCCCCAAGCCCTGGAAAGACCCGTCGACGTTCGGGTCGTAGCGAGTCTGGAAGATGCACACCAGGTAGCGCCCCCAGGGATCGCGGTCCCTCCCTGGTCCGGGGCTGTTGCCTACCCGAGTCTCAATCTGATCATCCTGCCGCTCCGAAACCGCATGGGTGGACCGGTGACAGAAGACATCGACATTGTCCTCGAACACGAGATGTCCCACCTCGCGCTGCGGACCGCGCTTCAAGACGCCCCTGTGCCCAGGTGGTTTTCCGAAGGCATTGCCATTCAGCAATCCGAAGCATCCTCGTTTCGGCGCATCTGGCTGGTCTGGGCTGCTGCGCGAGGTGACAGCCTGCTGCCCTTGAGCAGTATCGACAGGTATCCGGATCGCCCGGGACGCATCAGTCTGGCCTATGCTGAGGCAGCGGATTTTGTGGGATTTCTCCTGCGCCAAGGCGGGTGGCTCGGGATCCGCGTGGTCATTCGCAAATGTTCCCAAGGCATGGCGTTCGAGGAGGCCATAGCGTTCTCCTACCAGACAGATCTGAAAGATTTAGAACAAGCGTGGCTCGCCGGACTGAACAGTAAATGGCAATGGCTACCGCTGATTACCGGTACCAGTGCCCTGTGGGGAGCCATGGTGATCCTGTTTATTGTCGCCTATATCGCGGCGAGGCAGCGCAAGCAAAAGCGCATGGCCCAAATGGAAGAAGAGGAGATGAAAATCACTCAGACAGCGCATCCACTGCCCGGCAACGCCCCTACGCCCGAAGATATGCCGGTCAATATAGGGGTAAAGGTAGGGACACCGACCAAAATTCGCGTGGACGACGAAATCCACACCCTTCACTGACAGCTGTTAGCGCACCATCATCTCGGTACATCGTTTCAATACCGGACTACCCTATGGTTATTACAAGTTCGGCAATGTTTGTATCTCGGAACACTTTAGCAGTCGTTCGTCGCTAGTAACCAGTGTCAAATCATAGACAATGGCAGTAGCCGCGAGAAAGCGATCGGCTGGATCTTGGTGTTCGAGGGATATTTCTCGACTCCTAAGTGCCACCTCGTGATTCATGGGCGCCTCAATAAAAGCCACTGTTTTGAGCACTTGTCGAATCCATGAAAAAGGCGCATCCCGAAGTGAAATCCTACCTTTTTCTGCCAGAATCGAGACCTCCCATGTTGTGATTGGTGAAAGCCATAACTCGCTCGTCTCGCTTTCCAGTTCACGAGCTACTTCCCTCGATAATTTTTGTGGCTTGAGCAAGCTCCAAAGAAAAATGTGCGTATCGAGCAGCAGCTTCATTTGCCCAGAACCTCCCAATCCGACTCACAAAATGCTGGGGATATCACGTCGCCGATAATTTCGCCGGTCTGACTGAAACTGCCCAGCCAAGACTTGGGTTTCTCAGGTCTTGGGGGTGGCGAAATCAATGCGATGGGTTCACCATTGCGCGTGACCAGAAGAGATCGCCTGGTTTGGTTAACTTTTCTCAGCATTGACAAGCACGTCGCTTTAAACTTCGAGACTGCTATGGTTTCGTGCGTCATTTTCACCTCCCAATATCAGAATAACCACTGGTATGACCATGGTCAACGACTATGGTCATAAGCTGTTTTGGGGGTGGACGCTACTTTGGTGCAATGGGGATGTAGAGCATCATTAAGACCGTATCAGCTGGGGCGGAGGGCTGTTCCAGAACTAGGATGCCTGGCTCCCCAGTCGAGGTTCGGCCAGATGCTTGGAGGTCCTGCTCTAGGGATGCCATGCGCTGGGTCGCTTGGGCCAGGGTACTGTGGGCGATCATACGCAAGGCCTCGATCTCCGGGAGGATCTTCACCTCACCAGCCACATGCGGGCCGCCCCCGAGCGTGGGAAAGGGGGCAGGAACTTCCACCTGCTGCCCGTCAATTTCGGTCAGTACCACGCGGCGGTTGGGTATCATTGCGACGTAGGATGTATCCGTGGTCGGGGGGGCAGGTAGCTGAAACCTCGCCGGGTCAACATCCAATCGAATGTCGGTTGCTGTCTCTTCCCAGATAGGGGTGCCATTATGCTGAACGATGCGGCGAAACGGCACTTTCACACTATCCACATCTCGCCAGTCCTCGGTTGCAACAATCCATTTTGAGCGCTGGTCTGTGACAGGATCGACGGTGGTGAACCGCGCTCTTTTAAGGAGCTTGGATTGGCGATCATAGGCTGCAAACAATGTGAGGTTCGAATGCCGAGGTCTAATGGCCACCTCGTCGCAGGCACTGCCGTCCAGGGTTACTTCGCCGCTCAAGCGAAAGCTCGCCTCTAAATTGGCCGCATCCCCGGCTGGGAAAATCAAGCCCGCAAGCAGCAGGGTGGGCGCCATCCAAACTTGGTCGTGGGGCGTGCACCGGGCGAGGATACCGAAAATGACCTTGCGACAGGTACTGCCCTCATAAATGTAGCTCATATCTTCGCTGGGATAATCGAGGCGCCAATCTTCCGGACCGCTCACTGAGATTTCCACTGGGACTTCTGTGCCAAAAGCGCGGGCTCGCGCGATGATGGTGGCCTTGCCGCCCGTGAGTCTCAGCCGTTCGAGCCCGCCCATTGCTGTGTAGGCATCCCTGACGATACCGATGGCCTGCTCTGCCCCATCCAGTGCGGGTTCGTTGGCCGACACCGACGTGGGTGGGGGCGCTGCAGCACATCCAATAAGCCCTAAAAAATAGATGAAGACCACACACTTGTGTCCCATGGGATCATTCCTTACGCGCTATTTTTTGCGTTTCTTTTTCTTTTTCTTTTTTTCCTCTTCCTTTTTCTTCTCTGCCGCTTCTTTCTCTTCCTTTGGAATTCGGGTGCCGTCCATGGCGACTTCCTCGTCCTCGTCGTAGACAGCCACGCGGATTCTCTTTGCGATGCCCTCAAAGAGCGCGGCAATATGGGTTGTACCGGACTTTAATCCAGTGAGTTTGACCCAGCTCTGCCGTCGTTTGGGGTCTTTTATCTGCTCGACACCGACGATGGTTTCATCTTCGCTGACCCACTCTGGCAAGTACCCCTCGATAAACGCACCTTTTTCACTGTGGACCTCGGCCCAGACATTCTCTTTTATCTGACCGGTCCACAGGCGGAGCCGTTCGTGAGATACGTTGATGGATGCGGGTATTTTCACCCGAATCGGTACCTCGGCCTTGAGGCCGGCCCCCACAATCTCCACTTCCACTGTGGCTTCACCCGATGCTACTGACGTGACCTCGCCATCGTGGGTGAGCTTGATGATGCTCGTGTCATCTGAAAACCAGACCACATCGATGCCCTCTTTCATGACAGCCCCATCTTGGTCATATACTTTTACCTCGAGCTTCTTGCTCGTACCAGCGCCGTCGAGGACAACCTTGGAGGGAATAATTTCGACTTTTGTCGGCTTTGAGCAAGCCAGGAGCGCGCACGCCATGGCTATAAAACCAACCAAGCCTGGGACCTTACGTTTATTCATGCTTCACCTCACTGGGGCTGGGGGCATTTCCTGACGGTTGGTTAGCGCCTTCTTTTTGAGGAGATGTGGCACTGGCGGATGGCTGTGGCGGCGGTATTGGAAGAGGCCTTCCCACCCTTGTCCGCTTATCTGACCCCGTTTTGTCGGTGATTGTATAGTTGATGCTCAGTTCCGGCTCATCCTTATCCGTGGTGAGGATAGTCAATTTGTGCCGGGAAGGTCGGTCATACGCAGTATCGGGATCGGCGACCTCGGCCGCGACGACCACCCGTTCTCCCTTGGCCGTATTAATGGTGGTCTTGAGCTTGCCATCGGGATCTTTCACGGCTTTTATCGTTACTGGCTTGCCCGACCGGGTCGTGATGATGATATCCCGCGGTTTAAACTGTCCATCGCGCTTTGAAAAGTAAATGCTCTTGGGATAGCGCAGGTTTCCGAGTATGTTGACCCGAACCGGAACATCTACATGGGGGACATCTGAACCGGTATAGGCGACGCGTACGTACGAAGAAATGCGACCCAGCGTATCACTGCCGTTAAAGCTGAGCACGTACTGGGCATCATCCGTGGACGCATCGCTCTTTTTCTCAAGTTTGAACCGCGGATCCTCTATCGAGACAGACGTAATGTTGATTTTGTCCGGCTCCCGAACTGAAATGGAAAAATCTTTGGACCCGGCCACTCCCTTGGTCAGGTGTCTGAAGGCCAGCACACGGGGTTTCACTTCGACGTCGACGAGAATCATCCCTGCGAGGCTTAAGCGATATCTCGGTGTCTGTGGATCATTTGACTCAACAGTGATAGATTTTTTGATCTTACCGCTGCGTCCCTTGGTCTTGAGGATTGCCTTGATTTGTCCTTCCTCTCCCGGAGGAATCGCCTGTGTCGTAACGACAGTGGCGGTGCACCCTCACGAACCTCGGGCTTTGGTGATATTGAGCGGGGCACCACCTGTATTGCGAATTGTAAATATCTTCTCGACAACGGCCCCTTGTTTGACTTCGCCAAAATCGATATTTTCCTCTACTGCCTCGATTTTGGGGTGCTTCTCGCGGGCACTGCCTGCGTCCCCAGACGGGGTCTGGTCCTGCTTTTTCGTACAGCTGCTCAGCAGCAATACTGCCATACAAATGCCGGCAAGCCATACGGTATTTCTACGTACAGAGTTCATGGCAAATCCTACCTCCTTGTCGTTAGCCTAAGGTAGCAGAAAGAGAAAAATAGTGGGCGGTTTTTTTTAGCTGCACATTGGTTTCATAAATGGGTCGGCAGGGGGGGGCCTGGTGCTATGTCAAACTTATCTTGATGGGTAAAGTTGCGCATTCCCCCTTTGAAAAAGGGGGTTAGGGGGATTTTCAAACACTGCGAGAATATTGACGAAATCCCCCCGCCCCCTTTTCAAGGGGGAGTTTATTACCCGTCACTAATCACTCGACGAGCCGCTAGCATTTACTCATTGTTTGGATTCTGGGCAGCCTCAGGGGGTGTCTTGGGGAGAGGTTCGGCGGCTTGTGAGGGTTCTTTCGGGGATGCCGGGGGTGTGGCCGGTTCTTTATCTGTTTCGACGGGTGCTGCGTCCTGACCGGCGGTCTTTTCTGTAGGGGAAGTCTCTGCTTCCGCGGCCGCTGGCTCGGCAGGTTCACTGAGATCGACTTCCTCGGCAGGACCGCTCGCAACGTCGTTGAGGGCGTTTACCTTGTCAGCAATGCCCGAATCCCCCGAAGAGGACTGGTAGGCGAGCACGAGCGAGCTCAACATAAACAGTCCCGCGACTATCCCGGTCAGCTTGCCGATAAAGGAACCCGCACCTCTAGGACCGAAAACACTCTGACTCGCACCGCCAAACGCAGTGCCCATACCGCCCCCCTTGCCGGTCTGGAGAAGAATCACCAATACCAAGAATATGCAAAATAGTACGTGTAGCACGACAAATAGGGTATACATGACCGTTTAATACCTTTCACCCACCGCCAACGTCAAGCCCGTCTCTAGCACAGTTAGATGAAAAATAAAGGGAAATCTATGCGGCTTGGACAATGCCGAGGAAGCTCGCCGGTTTAAGGGATGCACCGCCCACAAGGGCGCCGTCGATATCTGGTTGGGTCATGAGCTCGCCGGCGTTTTCCGGTTTGACACTGCCGCCATACTGGATGCGCATCTTCCCGGCCGTCTCCTCATCGAACAGACCTGCTAACAGCCCTCGAATAAAGCGATGGGCCTCCTGGGCTTGGGAAGCGGTGGCAGTCTTTCCAGTGCCGATGGCCCAGACCGGCTCGTAGGCCACTGTGACGCGACGCGCCTGCTCCAAGGTGACCCCTTCGAGGCCTGAGCGCACTTGGGTCTCCAGGCGAGCTTCTGTGCTGCCTGCCTCGCGCTCCTCAATGGTTTCGCCCACACAGAGAATCGCGTCCATACCAGCTGCTAGGAGGGCATCGAGTTTTTTTCGTACCAGCGGGTCGGTTTCGCCTAAAATGTGGCGTCGTTCCGAATGCCCTACGAGCGCAAAACCACACCCTGCTTCGATGAGCATCTCGCAGGATATCTCTCCGGTAAAGGCACCGCTTTTTTCGAAATACACATCCTGGGCACCCACGGCAATGGTGGAGCCCCGAAGGAGGTCGACCACAGCTGGAATGGCGAGAAATGGCGGTATGACAGCCACATCCACGCCCTCGACGCTGGTAATGCCATCTAGGAGCGATCCTGCCAGCGCTTTTGCCTGGGCGGTCGTCGTGGCCATCTTCCAGTTTCCGGCAACAAATGATTTTCGCATGATAGTCCTCGCCTACGGTTGGAGGGCGGCGATGCCCGGGAGCACCTTTCCCTCTAGGAATTTAAGGGACGCACCCCCGCCAGTGGACACGTGATCAAACCCCTTTTCAAGACCGGCTTGGCGCACTGCAGCCACTGAATCACCGCCTCCCACAACTGAAAATGCACCCTGACCAGAGATGGTTCGAGCCATGGCAATGGTGCCTGCAGCAAATTGGGGGGCTTCAAACATACCCATGGGGCCGTTCCAGAAGATGGTCTTGGCGCGACCGAGGATATCTTTGAACGCAGCCCTGGTATCGGGGCCGATGTCGAGCGCCATTTTGTCCGCGGGAACCCCATTGATGGGCACGACCTCCGCGTCTCCAGCATCAGGCGATGTCGCCGCGACGACATCGCTCGGGATGATCAATTTCACACCCTCGGATTCGGATCGGGCCAGCAAGTCGCGGGCCAGTGCGAGCTTGTCTGCTTCGACCAGTGAGGCGCCCAGGGTACCGCCTTTGGCAGCGGCAAATGTGTTGGCCATTGCCCCGCCGATAATGAGGCAATCCACTCGGTTGATAAGATTCTTGATGATCTCAATCTTATCGGAGACTTTTGCACCACCCAATACCGCCACATAGGGCTGTTCTACGCCCGTCATCAGACGGCTGAGGGCTGCAATTTCCTTTTCTAAGAGAAATCCCGCTGCCTTTTTTCGAAGATGGGCTGGCACGCCAACCACGGATGCATGGGACCTGTGGGCAGTGCCAAAAGCGTCGTTGATGTAGACTTCCCCTAGGGAGGCGAGTGCTTTGGTGAATTTGGGGTCGTTCTCGGTTTCGCCTGGGTGAAACCGAAGGTTTTCCAGCAGTGCCACCTGACCGTCTCTGAGGTCGAGGGCCACGCGGCGAGCCCCGTCACCCACGCACGCATCTGTTAACGTCACTTCTCCGACTTTGAGCAATTCCGCCAGCCGGGTGGCGACCGGATCCAAACTGAAGATTGGGTTCTCGGTTCCCTTGGGCCGGCCCAAGTGGCTCATCAATATCACCCGTGCATTGTTTTCGATGGCGTATTCGATTGTCGGTAGGGCGGCTCTTATTCTGGTGTCGTCTGAAATAACACCGTCGCTCAAGGGAACGTTAAAGTCGACGCGAATGAGCACCCGCTTGCCGCCGAGCGCCAGGTCGGTCATTTTGGGAATGGGTATCTCAGCCATGGCCGGTCTAACTCCGTAGCATGTGGGCAGCCATGTCCACGATGCGATTGGCATACCCCCATTCATTGTCGTACCAGGAAAACACCTTGACGTTCTTCTCGCACATCACCTGCGTGAGCTTACTGTCAAAGATTGAAGAGTGGGGATTGCCCATGAAGTCGACTGAAACCAGCTCTTCTTCGGTATACTGGAGCACGCCTTTGAGTGGGCCCGCTGCAGCTGCTTTCATCGCCGCATTGATTTCTTCATTTGTGGTCGGGCGCGACACATTTGCCGTCAGCTCGACAATGGAGACGTCAGCAGTGGGCACGCGGATGGCCAGCCCATCGATTTTGCCGACCATGTCCGGCAGGACCAGTCCTACGGCCCGAGCAGCGCCGGTGGTCGTGGGTATCATGGAAACAGCAGCGGCACGGGCGCGCCGCATATCCTTGTGTGGCAGGTCGAGAATGCGCTGATCGTTTGTATACGAGTGAATGGTGGTCATTTGGGCGTCCTCGATGCCCACCGCGTCGTTGAGCACCTTGACCACCGGTGCCAAGCAGTTCGTTGTGCAGGATGCATTGGAGACGATGTGATGGCTGGCCGGGTCGTATTGGGCGTGGTTGATGCCGTACACAAAGGTGGCGTCCAGGTTCTTGCCCGGAGCGCTTACGACGACCTTTTCTGCCCCGGCCTCGATGTGTTTACCTGCTGTTTCTTTGGTTCGGAAGAGGCCGGTACATTCCAATACAAGGGACACGCCCAGGTCTTTCCAAGGCAGCGCCCCTGGATCTCGCTCGGCGTAAACAGGTGTTTCCGCGCCATCCACGACGATGCTCTTTTCCTTTGCTGCCACGTCAGGCGGGAACACGCGATGGACAGAGTCGTATTTGAGTAGGTGTGCGAGCATTTTTGGGCTAGTGATATCGTTTATTGCAACGAGCGTCACATCATCCCTCTTTTGAGCGTGTAAAATTCGATGCACGCAGCGACCGATGCGTCCGTATCCATTGATTGCGATTTTTTTTGCCATTATCGTACTCCTTAATTTTTGCGTTCGCTCACTGTGTCTATCCAGACCTCAGCTGCCATAGAATTTGTAGAGACCATAATCGCCGTTTGTTCGGTCGTCAAGTGACCCCAATTCCTGGAAAAAAACGGTTGAATCCATGGATGGGCCATGCGTAGAGTGGGGTGCTGGCGGCCATATAAAAAACCATTGGGAGTGGGCGCAAAAACAAAATGAAATGGAAGACTACGAGACAGGTACTCATTTTTGGTCTATTGGTCGCACTTGCCATTGCTGGGGGTCTCATTTGGCCAAGAGATAGCTGGCGCCGGGTCGATGATTTGGACCAGGGGGTTGATGCGGCAGGTCGTCCCTGGATCGGGGCGACCCATCCCGAGATCGTCATTCACGAGTTCTTTGACTACGACTGCCCCCACTGTGTGTGGGCCCACAAGAAGCTTCGCAGCGCGCTTATCAAAAGCAAAAAGGCCTGGCGCATCGTGCGGTACGACTACGCGCGAATGTCTTGTGCGCCAGAAGACGAACGGATGCGTCCGTTTAGGTGTGGTGCTGCCCGGGCTGCCCATTGCACGGGAAACCAAGGCAGGTACTGGGAGTGGAACGATGCGGTGGTGGCCGACCCAGGCCGCCTTTCAGGAACGGACCGGGCTCAGCTTGAATTGGATCTCGCCGCTGAGATCGGCTTAGACCTAAGCAGGTTTAAGGCCTGCCTCTTAGCAGATGCAACAATCGATTTTGTTCAGGCCGTCTACATGGAAACCTGGAAAAAGGGGATTCGAAACGCACCCACCTATTTAATAGATAACGAATTCATAACACTGACAGCGCTTATAAAGCGCTTAAGGGGAACAGGGAATTGACCCTGGGATATCTCCACAAAATTCATTCGATTTCGCTAATTCCGTTGTAGGGCGTGGGTTTATCCCACGCCGTGCCCCGTGCAACACATACACAGCGGGGCGTAAAGCCCCGCCCTACTGGGGATATTCCATGGACTGACCCGCCACTGCATTCAACAGGGAACGCCGCCTCGGCCTTTCAATATAAGCCGCACGCCCCCTCTCGTTCGTACTTTCTTGTTCTCAATTGCTTGATCAGATATAACCTGTGTCGGATTTATAAAACTCAGCTGTAACCGGAAAGCAGGAGTCGTTTTTGTTCAGGATCTTGTTCAGCGAACGGGCGCCCGCCATCGGGGGCTCTAATTTCAGCCTTTTACAGTTAGTGCTGGGGTTGGATCGTTCACGCTTTTCTCCTTTTGTTCTTTTTAAGTTCAATCTATCGGTGAGAAAGAAGTACGAGGAGGCCGGTATTCCCAATGCCCTGTGGAGCGACATCATCGGCCAGGGCGGGGGTAAGACACCGAGCCCGGAAACCTGGGAAACGCCTGTGCCTCGTTATAAAGAGAACCGCTTCTACCGCCTCCTATGGAGCATGAAAATGTACGCCCAGCTCCAATATCGGGATGCGGAGCTGCTGGCTCCCTGGCTTAAGCGAGAAGGGTTTTCCTTGGTGCATGCAAACAACTTCGTGTGGGTCAATGCCCCCTCCTTGACGGCTGCTAGGCTGGCCTCTATTCCTGCGGTTAGCCACCAACGTGGGTTCTACGATCTCAATCCTTTTCAGCGATATGTCTCCCGCCGCGTGGACCGGTTTATCTGCGTTTCGCAGGCAGTGGCCCGTCACTACGTGGGCCAGGGATTGCCGGAACGTAAGGTCATGGCAATTTATAACGGCATTGATCTGGATCGGGTTAAGCCGCCAACGGAGAAATCCACTGGGGATAAGGATACTGTCAAAATCGGCTATTTCGGCCGCTTGGAAAAATGGAAGGGCGTATCATCCCTGCTGGAAGCAGCCCGGATCGTACTGGCCAGGCATGCCGGCGTGACATTTGTGCTGGCCGGCACCGGCCCCGAAGAAGCGCCATTGCAGAACATGGTGGAACAGGACCCGGTCCTGAGGCAGGGGGTGCAGTTCCTCGGCTTTTGCGATAATCCCCTGGCGTTAATGGGGGAATGCGATCTGACGGTCAATTGCTCGATAGAGCCGGAGCCCCTTTCCCGTTCTGCCCTGGAGTCCCTGGCCCGAGGCGTGCCAGTGGTGGCCTCTGACAGTGGGGGAAACCCAGAAATCGTCGTCAACGGGGAAAACGGGTTTCTCTATCCAACCGGAGACGCCGCTGGCCTGGCTGCGGCGCTGGAAAAGTTAATTGCTGACCAGGACTTAAGGCATCGATGCGCACGGGGAGCCAGGGCCAGAGCGGAAACGCATTTTGGGGCCCGGCAATACGTGGAGAATGTGGCGCAGGTGTATACTGAAATCTTGGAGGAAAAGGCACGGACGTAAGTTCTGCCTCCCTATCCGAGCGATCGGCCAGGCAGGTTCTCGGCTTTCTTATGTTTTTCCACGCCCTTTATTACCCGTCGAGTAAACTTCTTAAAGTAGGCAACCGCTGAATCCAGGTCCAAAGCACCGATACTGGCCATTTCAATGCCTTTTTGGTTATCCGGGTTCAACGCCTCATAAAACGCAATCTTCGGATATTGCCTCAGCATTTCCTCTGTGACGGGCGCCACATCGCTCTTGATGGTTTGGTTTTTATCACCCAATCCAAAATCCACGAGACCGGTCTCGGAATCGAACTTGTCGCCATACATGTGATCGGCAACCAGGTGGCATATTTCTTTGAGTTTCTGGGTCTTGCGATCATTTCGCTGATAGTGAGGGTAGTAATTTACGAGATTGTTCGCAATCACCAGATAGGTCCGAAAGCTCATAGAGAGCATAAACCAATAGGCGCTAAACGGATGGCGTAGAAGAAATCGGAGCAGGAAGGCAAATACCGTTGGGGCCATGGGGCTGTTTCCCGAGGCATTCCGCTGCCAGTAGCTGCGATGGCACACCGTGTCCCCGCAGAAAAACACATGTACCTTTCGGCCTTTATATGGCAACGCCATTATTTTGATATTGGCAAAAGCAATAAGTCGCCCCGTGTCTCTCTCTCTCCAGTGAAAGGACCCTGTCTTATCGCCCAGGTCTTGGATAAATGTTTCATAATCAGAATGCTCATAATAATCGAGAAACAGGGTGTGCATTTCCTTGACCATCTGCTCAGATATATCGTCGAGAGGCACGAGCTTTGACTTAATCTTTTTGGGTTTAAATGGCATTTTTCCCTAGAATCTCCTCTTTATAGATTCGCGCCCCAGCCTCCCCACATACTGGCCCTACAACAAGCTATCGGTTAACGGCCGACAAATGTTTCGTCGAAGTTAGATTTCTTCAAAACTATAGTTATATTTTCTAATTACGGTGCGCGGTTTCCTCAATAGCGTCTATGATCCGGCCACTCGACAGACGAGAAGCGTTCTCGTGTTCGTTCTTTTTGCCGTTGCCCTGCCGAGCCTGCTGCTCACAGGGCTGGGGATGATTGCCGTGGAAAACGAACAGGCGGCTGCGTTAAGGCGGGTAAAGTTGGTTTACACCTCTTTGGCCAAGCGGATCGCACCCCAACTGGCGGAACAGCTGGATAGCTTGATGAAGGGACGCCTGGGTGGCCATAATGCCCCCTCGAATCCGCTTGATCCAACAATCCTCAACGCGGCAAATGCACTTTTAGACCAAGTCGCTGCTGAACACGGCGTCCTGAATGAAGTCAACATGGCCTTAAGCGCGGGTGAGTCGGGCTCGCAAGGGTGCGAAGCTGACCTCGACCTTGCCCAGGTCTTCCTGGAGAGCGCTGGCCAGACTTGGCGACTGGACGTGTGCTTCATGGATGCAGCATCCAAAAGGCAGCTCGTTGGCGAGCGCAGCCGCCTCTATCTCTGGGCCCTTATCCTGTTGGTCACGGCGTTGGGGTTTGGTATTGGCAAGACCATTCAAGCCATGCGGCAGGAAGCCCGACTCTCCAAATTAAAAACGGATTTTGTATCCAATGTCTCCCATGAATTGCGAACCCCCCTGACATCGATCCGCATGTTTACCGAAACCCTGCTGCTCGGTCGGGTTCGCACCAAAGAAGATGAGCGCGAATGCCTGGAAATCATCGGCCGGGAAACCGAACGATTGTCTCGCCTGACAGAGCGCATACTGGATTTCTCTCGGATGGAGTCGCGGCGAACCAGCTACCGCCTTGATCCAGCGTCTGTTCAAGATTTGGTTCAAACCGCTATTTCCGCCTGTCGTCCCCTGTGCGACCACGCGGGATTCGAAGTTAAGACAACACTACCCGAGGACTTGCCGCCCGTGCCAGTGGACAGGGATGCGATCATCGAGGTGCTCATCAATCTCATGTCCAACGCCATCAAGTATAGCCCTGCAGGTGGGCAGGTTCAGATCAACGCCAGCGACAGTGGTGATTGGCTGGACATCTCTGTGGTTGACGAGGGCATTGGCATCCCGAAATCCGAACAAGAGCGAATCTTTGAAAGGTTTTACAGGATCGATACTGCCTTATCGTCAGAGACCTCTGGCAGTGGCTTGGGCCTCAGTCTTGTCAGATACATCGTTCGCGCCCACAACGGCGATGTCGCGGTTGCGTCCACGCCCAACGAGGGCAGCACGTTCACTGTTCGTCTGCCCGTAAAACAGCAGACCTAGCGCTCATTCAACCCTACTCTGATGGGTAGAGTTTCCGATTTCCCCCTTTGAAAAAGGGGGTTAGGGGGATTTCCAAACACTTCGGGAATATTGACGAAATCCCCCCTCCCCCCTTTTTCAAAGGGGGAGTTTATTACCCATCACTAATCGCTTGAAGAGGCACTAGTACCCCCCAAAAGTAGGGCGAGATAGATCAGTCCGGTTGGTCGATGGGGCGCAGGAGCAGATCGTGCACTTCGACGTGGGGCGGGGTTCCCAGGATGTATGAGACAGCGCTCGCCACATCTGAGGCGTCCATTTTGCGATAGGGCGGCGGGTCTGCCTCTTTTAACCCGGCGCTCTTATATAGATTTTCAAAAAACTCGGATGCTGTGTCTGCCGGACTGATCGAAGAGACGCGAATGGGGCTGCCAGCCTCCCGAAGCTCGCGGCGCAATCCCTCGGTCAGTGCCCGGACCGCGAACTTTGTCGCTGCATACATGCCGCTGCCAGCCTGCACCCGGTGACCGGACATGGAGGAAATATGGATGACATGTCCGGCAGCATCCCGCTGCAGCATGTCCTGAATGGCCTCCCGCGTGGCAACCGTCAGGGCCAGGACGTTGACCTCCAGGAGCTCTCGAAAAAACCCTGTCTTTCCGCTCATCAGCGGCGCGATCCGGCCGATGCCCGCGTTGTTAATCAGGACGTCCACGCCGCCAAAGTGCTCCCTGGCCCGCTCAAATGCCGCACCTATTTGTTCGGTATCGCGCAGGTCAGCGGCCACAGCCACTGCCTCTCCCCCTGAGGTTCGAATGTCTGCGCAAAGGGTTTCGAGTCGCTCCAGCCGCCTGGCCAGGAGCACCAGTCGCATGCCGGCCTTGGATAGATCTTGTGCAATGGCTCGGCCAATACCCGCCGAGGCACCAGTGACAAGGGCCACCTTTCCGCGCCACCTTTCCATACTGCTCATAGGAATATCCTCTTGTTGCTGATTACTGTTGTCGCCCAGATGTTTGTGCGCGGGCCAGGCCGGCCAGGCCCGCGGCATTGCACGCTGCAGCAACGGCGATGAAGGCCCAGTTGCTTTGAATAAACGGCCCGAGCTTGAGCGCCATATCTGCTGCAATGAGTACGAATGAAAAAATGAAATATTTTTTTATGAAGCGGCTGGTTTTCGATTTGATGTGACCTCTAAAAATGAGCCCAAGCCCAGGCCCCACGAGCCAGAGATGGGATACCGGAAAGATAAGCAAATTTTCATTATAGTGGGTATCGTAGTGGGTCGTTGCTGTCCAATAGAGCACGAGGGCCAGGCCGCCGAGACCTGCAACAAGGCCCCATACGACGTATCCCAACCCCAATAGTCGTGCCGACATCCGCCGCTGGCCGAGCACCAGGGGGAGTACCAGGCCCAATGCGAGCAATGCGAAAAACACACCAGCAATGGCGACATCTATCGACGAAGCGTGACGCTCGACTGGTTCTCCGCGGCGGGCGACCAAGTGGCGCTTGCGGGCCACAATGGGTCGCTGGTCCGGGCCAATGAAGGTATGGTCCAAATCCTCAGCAACCACAGCTGGCAAGAATTGCTCGTCAAAACGGGTGATCGGCCGGTCCACTGCCGGGCCCAGGGAGAAGAGGATCAGGGTGCGCATGATCCAGAGCCCGCGAAGGGCATCTCGCGTGTGATCCCGATAGGTCCGCCCGGTATTGCTTGAGGATCTGTCCTTTGAAAGCGCACCGTCGGTTGCATCGTCGATGACGTCGCGCACGCGCGTGCAGCAATTGTCGAGGTAGTGGCGGTAGGCATAGGTCCTATTTTCCGGTTTAGCGTTGAGGGCCAGTCGATGCGCCACCTCGGCCGCGCGGTCGGGATCGAGGTTCAGGGTGCGCTCCCATAAATCCCTATCAAAAGCCCGATATCGGCGAATGGTCCCGCCATAGGACTCGATGGACAGCCAAAAATTGAGGAATCCGCTCGCGTACTTCTGCTGTAGATCGGGGTCGCTGAAGTCAAACGTACCGAAATTATAAACCTTTTTAGTCCTCTCGCGTCGGTCTTCGACCACGAGGGCAATATGACCGAAGCGGGCAAACAAGGCGTCGCCCGGCCCCATGGTCAGGACGTGAATGGCGTAGCGGTCTTCAGGTGATGCTGGCTCGGCCGCATTCGCTTCGACGGCCATCAATATAAAGAAAATAGGAATGAGCTTACGCAACATCGATATATCCTTGACGAACCGAATATTCATTCCCCACAGCCTGTCTGTCGAGCTTTTTATTAACCAGTGCCGCAAATAATCCCCTTACCCAAAAAACTTACCCCTAACCCCCTCTCCAACGCGGAGAGGGGAAAGAAAATTTTGACATGCAAAGATTTGCAAAAAATCCAATATGGCGACATCATTATTCCGACGATAGACTTCTATAATAAAAAGGGAAAATGGAACCAACTGCCTCACGCCTGCACAAACCCGAGATGTCCCAGGTACAACCGCCGATGGAGACAGACGAGGGTGGGATCGATATTTGGGCCTATCTTAGGATTGTTCGACGCAGGTGGCTGCTCATCACGCTCACAGTCCTGGTCTCGGTTGGATTGACCGCGTTCGTCACCCTGCGCATGGTGAAGATATACCGGGCCACCTCGACGATTCGCATCGAAACCCAAGCCCCCCAGGTGCTGGGCCGGGATGTGGAAGATGTGGTCGAAATGGGCACGGGCTCGTTTTGGTCCAATGTCGAATACTACGAGACCCAATATAAAATCATCGAAAGCCGTGACGTGGCCATGCGCGTGGTCCGGGAATTCCGCCTGAACGAAGATCCGGCATTTCTGGGCGTGCCCAAGGAGCGGCGCCACACTTTCAAACCCGCGAGCGTTGAAGAAGCAGCTGTCATCCTGCAGGGAATGTTAACCGTCGACCCGGTAAAAGATTCTCGGCTTGTAAGAATCCACGTCGACAACAGGGATCCAAAACGGGCCCAACTCTATACCAATGCCGTTGCCATTGCCTATCGAGACAAGAATCTCGAATCGATGTTGCAAAGTACGGTGGATGCGGTGGATTGGCTGTCGAACCAACTCGACGAGGCCCACAAGCAGCTCAGCGAGTCGGAAAACAACATTCGCGATTACAAAAAGAAAAACGGCATCCTCTCCATCTCTTTAGAGGAGCGCCAAAACATTCTTACGTCCCAGATGACCGCGGCAGCCACCCAGCTTACCGAAGCCCAGGGCAAACGCATCGAGGTCGAAGCGCGCAAGGCAGCCATTGCCGAGGTGGTAAGGGCATCGGATCCCATGGCCACCCCCATCGACGCGATAAACTCAAACGAGCTGATCCAGCAGCTCAAGCAGCGACACGGAGAGCTGAGCCAGGAACTGAGTGAATTAAAGGAACGCTACGGGGATAATTTCCCGCGCATTGTAGAGCTCAAGGCCAAGCTCGGCGGTATCCGACAGGATATAAAACGGGAGGTTGAAAATATCCTATTAGCTGTAGATGCAGAGCTCGCTGCAGCCCGAAGCGCTGAAAAAGGTCTAAAGCGAACCCTCGACGGTTATCGCAAGAAAGCAATGGATCTGACCCAGAAAGAGCTCGCCTACAACCGGCTCGCGCGGGAAAAGGAAAACAACGAAAAGATATATGACCTCCTGCTCGGCAGGAGCAAAGAAGCGGATCTGTCCAGGTTGCTCAGGGTGAACAATGTCCACATTCTAGACCCGGCCCTGCTGCCCGAGGCACCTATCAAACCAAGGCTCAATCTCAACTTGGCCCTGTCTCTCGTTATCGGGCTCCTCCTCGGCTTGGGACTGGCCATGCTGGTGGAGCTCACTGACAAAACCCTTAAAACCCAAAGCGATATAGAGGATCTCGGCCTGGCCTTTTTAGGTATCATTCCCTCGATTGACGCATCTTCAGCAAACCAGGATAACTACGGCGCCTATGCCAAGTACGGCAAAGGAAAGAGAAAAAAGCGCTCTCAAAAGAAGAAGCATCCCAAATCCGGAGATGGGAAGCCAGGCCCGCAGTCGGTTAATCACGATCTATTTGTAAACGATTTTCCAAAATCTCAGGTGGCAGAGAGCTGCCGCGCGATTCGCACGAACCTGCTGTTCATGTCTGCTGACCAGCCGGCCAAGCGCATCCTCATCACGAGCCCGTCGCCCCAGGAGGGTAAAACCACGGTGGCCATCAATCTGGCCATCACCATGGCCCAGTCCAATTCAAAGGTATTGCTCGTGGACACGGACATGCGCAGGCCGCGGGTTCACAAGGCGTTCGGCATTCGTCCAAGAATTGGGATTTCGACTGTCATTCTAGGAGAATCCTCCCTCGATGAGTCGATCATCAAAACAGATATTCCCAATCTGGACATCCTCACCTGCGGGCCCACGCCCCCCAATCCGGCCGAGCTCATGCACACCGATAGCTTTGTTCGCGTCGTAGGAGAGCTTACCGAACGCTATGACCGGGTCATTTTCGACTCCCCACCCGTAGCAGTCGTCACTGACGCGGCCATCTTGTCCAAGCTCGTGGACGGCACGGTCCTTATTATGAAATGCCTCAAGACCACCCGCGATTCGGCAAAACACGCAACGCACGTATTAATGGATATCGAGGCCAATATCCTGGGCGCCGTGTTAAACGACCTCGACCTTTCCAATCGCAAATATGGCAAACACTATTACTACTATTATTACAAAAAATACGGGTATTACTATGCCGAAAGCGAAGCGGCCGCCGAGGTCGAACCCGCCCCAAAGGCAGAGGATCGGCCCTCTGCGACTTCATAGATTTTATTTATTTTCGAGCTGATCGCTGACGAGTCGATGCAACCCATCAGGTTCAAAGGGTTTTTGCAGAATAGGGAGACCTCTTTGCTGAACCCATTCTATTTCCTTGGTGGCTGCGAGCCCGGTGATAACAATGATCGGTAAGGTGGGCATGCGCAATTGGATCTGCTCGATAAGCTCGATGCCCGAACGACCCGGCATGGTCAAATCAGTGAGCACGAGGTCAAATGATCCGCGCTCAGGGCCGGTAAGAACCGCAAGGGCTTCATCCGCATTAGACGCACCCCGGCTCTCGTAGCCATAGAGGAACAACCCGCGACGGATCGTCTCAAGCTGGTGCAACTCATCGTCTACCACTAATATGACAGCAGCCTTCTGTTTCTCAGACATCGATCCTCTCTTGGTCTCCAGAGGTCTTACCTCCATCTCCCCTAGTACCCTTTAATTGAGCAAACCGTGGGCCAATGGGTGCAACATTGTTGATTATTCAATGATTATAGGCAGATATAGGTACAGTCAAAGACAACGCGAGCCAGCTGTATCTGATGTGTAGCTATATCAAAATGGTATATTTTAATTTCTAACATTTCGATATTATTAAGTAAAACGTCACCTGTCCCATAATGGTATAGGTGAAAGCCTCAGCGTGCGATTTTAATTTTCTAGATCGCTTTCCGAACCGTTCGGCAGGGGGTTTAGATTTTTTAGATCGCTTTCCGAACCGTTCGGCAGGGGGTTTAGATTTTTTAGATCGCTTTCCGAA
>JAAUYD010155162.1_pt1 | contig 41277 bp, 37 predicted proteins | sample 7278101 | NCBI WGS metagenome assembly JAAUYD01 (sample SAMN14350128, study PRJNA611818) | marine sediment metagenome | isolation source: surface marine sediment (0.6m) | place: French Polynesia: Moorea | collected 2018-08
CAATAATCGTATTCGGTCATGCTGCCTCCTTCATCGTGATGGTCACTATATTGGTGATATCTGTTCCTCTGCAGGAATCCCCACTGAACCGCGATCAGCGGCCTTTGTAAACCGGTTTGCGTTTTTCTCGGAATGCGGCCAAGCCCTCCAGCCGGTCTTCGGTGGGAATGCACACCCAGTAGGCGTTGGATTCGATGGCCATCCCCGTCGCCAGGTCCGTCTCCATGCCATAGTTGATGGCGTACTTGGCCTGCTCAATCGCTACCGGACCGGTTTCGCAGATCTCTGCAGCCATAGCGCGACAAGTGCCGATCAAGGCATCTGCGGCGCAAACCTGATTGACCAGGCCGATCTTCAGGGCTTCGTCAGCGGTGATGCGTTTGCCGGTGAAGATCAGCTCCTTGGCCTTGCCTTTGCCGACCAGACGCGGCAATCGCTGGGTGCCGCCGGCACCGGGAATGATCGCCAGCCGGGTTTCGGTGAGCCCCAAGGTGGCGTTTTTCGAAGCGATGCGGATATCCGCGGCCAGCGCCAGCTCGGTGCCACCGCCGAGAGCAACCCCATTGACCGCTGCGATAACCGGCTTGTTGAGATTGTCGATCTCGGTAAACAGGTTTCGAATGGTATAGATATATTCCTTGACCTGCATGGGAGACAGAGTGGCGCGCTCTTTGAGGTCCGCCCCGGAGCAAAAGGCACGATCACCGAAACCGGTGACAATGACGACGCGAACCGCCGTATCGAAACGAATGTCGGCAATTCTGGACCTGAGCGCATGCAACAGATCGAAGTTGAAGCTGTTCATCACCTCGGGACGGTTCAAGGTGATTAAGGCCACGCCGTCGTTGACGTCGCTCAGCAGGATGTTGTCGTTCATATGTTCCTCCGATACCCGTATGTCGATCGAATCAACAGCCGATGTGGCGGGAAATGACAATGCGCTGGACCTCGGATGTCCCCTCACCGATATCCAATAGCTTCTGGTCCCGGTAAAAGCGTTCCACGTCATACTCTTTCATGAGTCCATAACCGCCATGAATCTGCACGGCATGATCGGCCACCCGTCCCATCAGTTCCGAACAATAGAGTTTGGCCATGGCGGCTTCCTTTTCAAAGGGACGCTTCTGGTCGCGCAACCAACAGGCCTTGTAGAGCAGGTTGCGACCGCATTCGATCTCCATGGCGCTGTCTGCCAGCTTAAAAGCGACGGCCTGGAATTTGGAGATGGGCTGACCGAACTGCTCGCGCGTGCAGGCATATTTCTGGGCAGCGTCGTAGGCGCCCTGAGCGCCGCCGAGCCCCATGGCGGCGATGGACAAACGGCCGCCATCCAATGTGCTGAGCATTTGATGGAATCCGTCACCCTGACGGCCGAGGATGTTTTCAGCCGGCACGCGCACATCGTCGAAATAGAGCTCCGCCGTGTTGGACGCGCGCCACATCATCTTTTTCTTCATGGAAATAGCCTTGAACCCCTTGGTGCCGCTTTCGACAATGAAGCAGGTGTATTCGGGCTTGCCGTTCGGACGCGTTCCGGTGACGGCCTGGACAGTGACGCCCAGAGTCATATCACTGGCGGCGTTGGTGATGAAAATCTTTGAGCCGTTGATGATCCATTCGTTGCCGTCACGAACGGCAGTGGTCTTGGATCCGCCCGCATCGGAACCGGCGGTGGGCTCGGTGAGACCGAAGCCCCATAAGGCGTCCCCCGAACACAGCTTGGGCAGGTACCGTTGCTTCTGATCGTCATTGCCGAAATAGTAGAGCGGGCCGATGCCCAGTGAGTTTCCGGCGGCGATGGTGGCCGCCTGGGAACCATCCACTCGGGCAATCTCCTCGACGGCGATGATGTAGGAAATGTAATCCATGGCCTGCCCTTCGTAGGCCTCCGAAACGAACATGCCGAACAGTCCGATCTCTCCCATCTTGCGGGTCAGTTCTTCGGAAAAACGCTCCGCTTCGTCCAATTCCAGGGCCACTGGTGCGATTTCGCTTTGGGCAAACCGACGGACCTCCTTGCGAATCATCTCCTGTTCTTTGGTCAGGTCAAAATCCACGACGACCTCCTTTTCGTTTCAACCGGTCGAACGGCATCGCACCGACATTGGTTCGGTGCGGTCAACTCAGGCAATGCGTCCAATCTTCTCTTGGCGTCGGTCCTTGGACAGGGCAAGATCACCCTGTTTCAACCCGCTGATAATAAATCCGACATAAATGTCTGCAATCTCATCCACTGTCAGGCGGCCTGTGGGCTTGTACCAGGAGGCGCCGGCAGTACAAAGGGTGAGGATGGCATATGAGAGAATCTTTACATCGACGTTAGCGAAGACGCCGTCTTCGGCGCCCTGTTGGATGAGGTCTTGAAAAATTGCCTCATACGCATCCCGTTTCCTAACAATGACCCGGTAATGGTCTGCAGTGAGGCCCCGCAGTTCGCTGTTGGCAATAAAATTTTCCTTTTGCCGCTTCAGATGAAATCGGACATGGCTGCGCACTGCCATGCACATGCGCTGCTCCACACCCGTCACCGATGACAGACTGTCTGCTAGATAGCTGGTCAAGTCATCCATGGTGGATTTGAGAATATGGTAGAGCAGATCCTCTTTGCTGTCGTAATGATAGTAGATACTTGCCTTTTGGATGCCACTGCCTTTGGCAATGTCGCTGATGCTGGTGGCGAAGTACCCCTTCTTGAAAAATAGATCGATGGAAACGGATTTGATGGTTGCTTTCATGTCTGCCATGAGTGGTGGCGACTCCTGTTTGACATGACGGTCGGAAGCATTGACGGGAGAGAAACAAGTTGACAGCTTACCGACCGGTCGTTAGGCAAAATCAAATTTAAATTAATCGGTCCTGGCTTGTCAAGTCAAATTTTCAGATCTCATCGATGGTCCAGGCCAATCATCTTGGCTTCGTAGGTAAGTTTTATCCCCCCACTACGACTTCTTGACAGGTTAGCACTGTCGCTAATCGGTCAATACGCTCTCATTGCTAACTAAAGAATCGACGGTAATCTTTAACGTTGTGTAATTTTAAAGATGACATCCGAAAGGGTTCCCTCCCAATTAAGCAAAGGATTGTCAATTATGTATAAAAATAATCAAAGCCCCTTACTCAGGTCCAAGCTTTTGGTGATTCGCGCGGTATTTCTACTCATTGTCCTGGCAATGGTTCTGGTCGCAACCGATTCCGTGAAGGCATCGACTGGAGGCATATACTCGGATTCACCTTCGACAGCGGCACTGTTCCTTCACTGACCGTTGGGAGCCTTTTGCAATGACCTTGAAACGACGACACATCAGAGATCGCGTGCACAAAGAGCCGGAAAAAATGCGTCAGGTGACCCACTGGGATATCGACTACCTTCCTTTGACTGAAATCGATAGTCTGTACAGACAAAACCAAACGACCAGTCCACCTCAACCATCCAGCAAACCACATCGATCCAACATAGGACGACTCCCGCTGATTCTCATCGCTGCAGGTTCGCTAATGTTGGTGTTGTCGCTAGCGATCGCCTCCCGCCTCTAACCGATCTGGTCTGTATGCTGGGAAAATATCGACGCCGACACCGTGGTCGTTGTCACCGGTTCGGTCTCATACAAATTCCTGCAACCGATAACTGAGAAAATGGATGTGTTCGTGGTGGTAGTGGTGGACGCAGCCAAAATAGGGCTGGCCTTCGATGAGGGCCATCGGGCAGGCCTGGCCGTATGAACCGCTGAAAGGGCGGCCATGGCCGTTTACGGTAGATGGACACAACCAAAATGCCCAGCGCTGAATGGCGGAGATTATCGCGGTGCCAGCACGTCGCGCAGGGCATGGGCAATCGATTCCATGGTCAAGGGCTTCATCAGCGTCCGGCGAATGCCGATTGCCTGGGCGCGTTGATGATCGAAAACTTCTGAAAATCCGGTGCAGACGATAATAGGCATCTCTTTTCGAACGTCCAGTATCCGGCTGGCCAAGCCATCACCGGACATGCCCGGCATATTATAGTCGGTCATCACCAGGTCGAACCGAAAGGGATCCTGTTTGAACACCTCCAGCGCTTCCGGACTTCCGGCAATGGCGGTCACCCGGTATCCCAGACGCTGCAACATCTCCTTGCCGATCTCCACCAGATCCTGTTCGTCATCCACCAACAGGATATGTTCGCTGCCCCGCGGCAGTTGGATCGGCTGCCTCCCGCTCTCCGCCGTTTCATCACCGCAGATCGGCAGAATAACCGTAAACTGGGTTCCTTTACCCAAACGGCTGTCGACATTGATCTCACCCCCGTGGCTCTTGACGATGCCGTGCACCACCGCCAGACCCAACCCGGTTCCCTTGCCCTTTTCCTTTGTCGTAAAATAGGGCTCGAAAATACGCTCGATAATAACCGGGCTGATCCCGCTACCCGTATCGGAAACCGTCAACCGCAGGCACCTGTCCGAAGGGGTTTCGAGCTTGATGATGACCGGCAGCACCGTTGCGGCGACCTCTTCCAGCACCACCGTCAGCGTACCGCCGGTATCCAGCATGGCATGGTAAGCGTTGGTGCACAGGTTCATGATAATCTGGTGAATCTGGGTTGGGTCACCCATGACGGGATTGTCGGCATTGATGCTCGCCTGAATACGGATATTGGCCGGCAGGGAAGACTGGAGCAGTTTGAGCGCCTCCTTCAAAATGGGGGCTATCTTAACCGGTGCATGCAACTGCTCCTGCATGCGGCTGAAAGAGAGAATCTGCTGAACCAGATCTCTGGCGCGAAGACCGGCATGATGAATGGCCTTCAATTTGGGATAGAGAGGGTGAGCGGCGTCGCCGATATCCTGAAGGCCCAATTCTGAGTAGCCCAGCACGGCACTGAGAATATTGTTGAAATCGTGGGCGATGCCGCCGGCCAAGGTTCCCAGGGCTTCCATCTTCTGCGCCTGACGTAGCTGCGTCTCTAGCTTTTCGCGGTCCACTTCGGCCCTAATCTGTTCGGAAAGGTCGATGAAACTCTCCAGGAAACAGTCTCGCCCGGCCAAGGTGGTCCGAACGGCTGTCTTGAGCACCGGCAGTTCCCTGCCATCCGACGTCAGCAGGATCCGCTCCGAATGGTCGATGGATTTACCGTCGTCCATCGGGCAGGCATCTTCCTGGGACGGGCAAATCACACCGTGGCAGACATTGCCCACGATGGCGTCCGGAGCTGCGCCAACCATATCGGCCCCCGTGGGGTTAATGTAAACGACCTCGTGGTTGTCCACATCCACAATGATGATGCCGGTGGGGATGGTATCCAGAATCTTACGGAACCGAGACTCGCTTTCGCGGAGCTCTTCGGTGGCTTTGACGGCGCGCAGCGCCTCGCAGCTGTATGATGCGAGAATTGTCCCGATTTCACGGTCCTGCTCGACGAAGGGCGGCGGGGTTTTGCTGTGCAGGGTCATGATCCCGGCAATGCCGTCCCGTTCGTCGGGCAGCGGGAACACCAGTGCCGACCCGTCGGGGTAACCATCCCAGCCGCTGGGCTGCAGCATCGCACCATCACCAATCTGATGCACAAGAATGGGCTTGTTTTCGGCAATGGCTCGCTGAAAAAGCGAATTCGCCGGCAGTGGGAAAGGGATGAACTCGGCTGCATGCCCCCGGTCCAAGGCGTGCACCAAGCGCAGCCCCTTTTCTTCCTTGAGGTAGATACTGCCGCCGCGTGCCAGCATGTGTTGACCAAACTCCTCAAGCAGCTGGGATCCGAATGCCTGGACCTCGCTGCAGAAGGAAAGGGATCGGGTGGTGTCCACAATATGTCGCAACCGGGCGTTGATTTGGGAAAGGTGGGCATTGGCCTGCTCCAGCTCCGCCGTTCGCTCGGCAACCAGCCGTTCCAACTTATCCCGATAGTCGCGATTTTCACGCTTGAGTTGGGCTTTTTCGAGGGCGGTTGCCACGGCATGGGTAAGCATGGAAAGATCTTCGATGGGTTTGAGCAGGTATTCCCAGGCACCGCAGTTGAGCGCTTCGACGGCATCGGTGATGATACCGGTACCCGATGCCACGATCAGCGGCGTCAGGGGTGATGTGCGGCTGATCTGTTCGAGAACCTGGATGCCATCCACTTCGGGCATGCGCAGGTCGATGATCACCAGATCCGGTTGTTCGTTTTCAAAACGCAGCAAGCCTGTACGGCCATTCTCTGCGGTTATGATATCATATCCACAATCCTCCAAATGGGCGCCAAAACTGTCTCGAATGGCTTTTTCGTCGTCGATGATCAGAATCCGCGATAGGCTCATAGGAGCGGGCCTCCCTTCTTGAGCGTCGTCATGAGGGACATGCCGTTTAGGGCTTGCCGGTTTTGGGTAGACGGATGACAAAACGGGTGCCGCCACTCTGGGGCGCCTGAACGTTCATCTTGCCCCGATGATTTTCAGTGATGATGAAGTAGGAGACAGAGAGGCCCAGCCCGGTTCCTTCGCCGACCGGTTTGGTCGTAAAAAACGGCTCGAAGATTCGACGGCGCGTCTCGACGTCCATGCCCGGGCCGTTGTCCTCGATCTCCACTCTTACCCAGTGGCCATCGGCTGCCACACGGATAATGAAACGCGGTCGTTCTTGGGCGCTCTTCATGGCGGCCATCGCCTCGGCACCATTTTTTAGGATGTTGAGAAACACTTGCTGGATCTTGCTGGCCTCACAGGGAACCGGAGCAGCATTGTTCGCGTATTTGCGCACAATTTCGATCTTTTTGAAATCGTATCGTTTTTTCATATCATAATCGGTCTGGGCCAGCTCAATGGTCTGCTCCATCAAGGTCGCCAGGTCGTGACTGGAGATGACACTGTCACTCTTGCGTGCAAAGCTGAGCATGTTTTTGACGATGGTGGCCGCCCGGTTGCCCGACGTGCGGATATTGCTGAGCATGGTGGGCAGTTTGCGCAGTTCGAGGTAGCGCTGGATCGCCGCTGAGGTCGTTCCCGCGGCCTCGGCGGCGTCGCGGTTTGCCGCCAGATCGCCGAAAAGTCGGTTTTCCAGCACGACCGCATTCTGCAGGATGCCGGCCAGGGGATTGTTGATCTCATGGGCCATACCCGCCGCCAGCCCGCCCACGGAAAGCATCTTCTCGCTCTGAATCATCATCTCTTCCAAGCGCACGCGTTCGGTGACATCGTCCACGCGGATTACCGCCCCCTCCACGCCGTTGGCCACCAGGGGAAAGATGGTCACATCCTCGAAACGGGTATCACCGTTGGTCCTGCGTGGAACTTTGGGATCCCGTAGAACGCGTCGGTCCCGAATCGCCGTGCGGATGCGTTCCATTTCGTCGATCAGTTGAGGAAATACAGCGGCCAGCGGCTGCGACTGAACCGCCTCGAACGGCTTTCCCGTAATCAGCTCGGCTTGCTTGTTCCACTGGGTCACATGCCCGTCGAGATCCACGCCTACTAAGATCGAAGGCATGGAGTTGATGATGTTGGACAGGTAATTTCGCAAGCGTCGAACCTCTTCATCGGCGGTCTTGCGAGCGGTGATGTCCTGATAGGTTCCCAGCACGCCAATGATGTTGCCCTGCCCGTCCCGCATGGGGACTTTGCTGGTTTGAAGCCAAATGGTCCGTCCATCCGGCGTGGTTTGCGGTTCCTCATAGTCGATGCGCGCTTGACCGGTTTTCATGACCATGAGGTCATCCTTGCGATACAGGTCGGCCTGATCAACCCAGGTCATGGTGTAATCGTCCTTGCCGATCAATTCCTCGGGGTCGGATCGTCCGGCATCTTCAGCGAAGGGCTGGTTGCACCCCAGGTAGCGGCAAGCTCGGTTCTTCCAGAATACCCGCACGGGTATCGTGTCCAGCACTAGCCGCAGCATGCGGTTGGCCGCCACGATTGCCTCTTCGGCCTGTTTGCGATCGCTGATGTCCAGAAAGGCGCCCACGCTGGTCTGGGTGCCGGGAATCAGGCGCACTTTGAGCAGCATGCGTTTGACCCTGCCCTGACGGTCCACCAGCCCGCACTCCCACTGCGCGGGCGCGCTGGACGGGTCTTTACGCCGATCGTGATGGTAGGTTTTCATGCGCTCAACGTCCTCGGGGACGATGAAGCGCGTCCAACTCATCCTGCCTTCGATCTCCTCACGGCTGTATCCGACCATGGCGGTAAACTCACTGTTTACCATGGACAACGTGGTGTCGGCCTCGCTGAGCACCGTTCCTGTGCCGGTGTTCTCGAATATGGTCCGGTAGCGCTTTTCGCTCTCCTGGATGCGGGCTTCGATCGCGCGGCGCTCGGTGATGTCCGTGGCCAGACCGACGATGGCCGGCTCCCCAAAAACCGAGGCATCGCATGGCACCTTGATCACTTCCAGCCAGCGGGTGGCGCCGTTGACATCCTGGTACGGCTCCTCGGGGATGAAGATAGGACGGCCGGCTTCCAGTGCCCGGCGATCATCGGCGAGCATTTGCTGCGCCTGGTCTGGATCGGGATGGACCTGCGCATGGGATTTGCCGATAAGGTCTTCCACGGGTATGCCATAGCTGTCGGCCATCGTCTGATTGGCCATGATGAACCGCCCTCGGGAATTCTTGACAAAGATCATGGAGGGCACGATGTCCATGATGCGGCGCAGCATACGTTCGCTGCGTTTGATTTTATCTTCTGCCGTTTTCAATGCCGATATATCGGTATACATGGCCACGACGCCCGTAAGCCGGCCGTCGATCAAAATGGGTGATCCGGCGGCAATGACGGACACTGGCGATCCGTCCTTGCGATAGCGCACGGTTTCAAAGGCTTCCACGCGTCTACCGGCCAGCAAGCTGTCCCTCTTCCGGTCGGCTTCCATCCGGACCTCACCCTGGGTTACCAGTTCGTCCAGTTCACGTCCGATCACTTCGTTGCGACGGTAACCGAAAATTTTCTCAGCACCCGGATTCCACTCCATCACCCGGTGCTGCGCATCCAGGGTGATCACCGCATCCGGGGCATGGTAGAGGACCGATTCCAGAAACTGCTGTCTTTGAGTGGTTTCAATTTGCGCGTTTTTCCGGTCGGTGATGTCGAGGACCACCCCCTGATAATGGGTAACTTCGCCGACCGCGTTCCGCTCGATCAAGGTTCGGTCATCCACCCAGCGGACACCGCCGGATGGCGTGACAATCCGGTACTCCTGTTGAAAATGGGTAACGCCTTGGCGCGTGTATTCTCGCACCTCTTGGGCCACTCGGCTTAAATCGTCCGCGTGTACCATGGCTGCGAAGGAGACCCGTCCGGCAATCAGGTCGTCAGCGGAATAACCGAACTGGTCCACATTGTCGGACACATACGCCACCGGCCAGTTGTCCGCAGCCAGCCAGCGGAACAGCACGACCGGGCTGTTTTTGACCACGAGTTCCATCAGTAGCAGGTTCGCTTCGGCCTGGCGAAGATCGGTGATGTCGGTGAACGCGGCGACGATGCCGGCCACCTTGCCTTGATCGTCATAAAAGATGTCCTTGGCGAGGATGACCTGCCGCTCGCGTCCGTCTCGATCGGTGACCGAGGATTCGTAGACCTGACGGCCAGGATGCGCGATCAATTCGAGGTCCTTGCGGTGATATTGCGCGGCCTTTTCGCTTGGCCATAATTCATGCACCGTTTTGCCCTGGATATCATCTTCGGTAACGCCCATAAGGTCGGCAAAGGCCTGGTTGCAGCCCAGATAACGCCCCTGGATGTCCTTGTAGAATACTGGGTTGGGAATGGCCGAAAGCAGCGCCTGGATAAAGGCCAGGCTTTTCTGGGTAGTCGCGTGAAGTTCGGCCACCGCCGCTTCGGCGGCGCGTCTTTCGGTGATGTCATGGATGGTTTCGATGGCGCCGACCACATTGCCCTGCTCATCGTAGAGCGGCCCCGCCGTATTCTTGTAATGCCGGTTGCCGATGGGACGGTGGGGGGCTTTGGTTTCGGAAAACAGGCGGTCGCCCTTTTGCTGGACGTGATTGTACTGTTTAGCGGTCTTCTCATTCCAATCGCGAACCAGATCGATCATCACCGGCCGCCGGCTGCCGTAGAATGGGATGGCATATTCATAATCGCCCTTGCCGATCATCGTTTCGGCATCGACACCAGTCAAATCCTCCATGGCCCGATTCCAGGCGATCACCCGACTATGGGTGTCGATGACGAAGGTCGGATCGGGCAGAAAATCGATAATCTGAGCCATCTGTCGCTCGGACCGACGCAATTTCTGCTCGGTCGTCTTCGCCGCGGTGATGTCCATGAGCACCCCGTCGAAGACGATCATGTCGCCCTCACGGTGGGGGATCGAGTTGCCCGAAAACCAGATCGTGGCGCCGCTGTCCGGCCGAATGAACCGGCCTTGGTAATGCCAGGGCGTGCAGCGTTCGACCGCCGTATCGATGGAATTGATGAAGGCCTGCACATCTTCGTTGGGTATGCACCGACAAAAATCATCGAAGAACGTTTCCAGGCTGGGTTGCAGGCCGAACAGGTCGATCGCCTTTTCACTGATGAATCGGAAGCCAAAACGCTTGTCGGCATCGGCAAAGAACTGATAGACCACGCCGGGTATGTTGCTGGTCACTCCCAAAATTAACTGTTGACTCTCCAGCAAGTCTTTTTCTATCCCCCGGCGTTTTTGGATGTTGAAGATTAGAAATAAGCTCAACAAAACCAGGGCTGCAAAGGCTGACACGGTGCTCCAGATCTGTGTGCGGTAGTCCTGGTAAAGAGATCGCGGTCGATTGGCAATCACGCTGCCGTCGGGCAGCTGCGATTCGTCGATATGGTGCCGGACCAGTTGACGATGGTCGAACATCCAGCGGTTGGGGCTCTGGGTGACGACGGGGATGTCGTCCGGGCGGGCACCGTCGAGGATCTGCAGGGCCATGGCTGCCGCTAATTCACCTTGTGCCCGTCCGTTGGTGAGCATACCACCGACGATGCCCTTGCCCAGGTAAAAATCCCAGATACCGTACATGGGAACCTTGCAGGCCTGGGCAATATGTCCAATGCTCGCATCGTAGTCGAAGACCTGGCCAGCAGCGTCCCGGTTGAAGGACATCAGCAGCACCAGGGAAGAGGCCGGCAGCGCCCCGATTTGCGTCAATAAATCGGACATGGTCACGTCTTCCAGAAACGTGACGTCGACATGCTGGAAAACGTCGGGCAGCAGGCGTTCGATTACCCGCCGGTTCGCCCGACCGGTTTTGGTGGTGTCGTTGATAATGATCAGCTGTTGGCAGGACGGATGCAGCCTCAGGGCCATATCCACGGTTTGGCGAATATCGAATGCCTCCACGACGCCAGTGATTCGCTCATGGCCGTCCAACAGGCTTTCGCTGTAATCATTCACACCGCAAAAAACGACAGGCACTTCCGGAAACAAAGTGCCGCGATGCTCGAGTAGGAAGGCCAAGGCGTGGTCATCGGAGCTGACGATCACACGGGGTGGCCGCCCCTGGTATTTTTTGAACAGCAACCCGCGCATCAGTTCAAGGTAGCGCGCATCGATGTGGCGCTTCGCATCCAGATATTCAACGCGCAGGTCATGTCCTGAGAGGACCGATGCGACCCCACTGGTGATCGCATCCGTCCAGGCCATGCCTTGGTGGTAGGAATTGAGCAGCAGAACCGACTCTCCCCGTGCCATCGGCAAAGAGGTGGTCAACAGCACCGTGACGGCAACCGTCACAAACGTCAGACCACGCCGTATTGCATACTCGGCGGCGGAACGGACTCGCTGACGACGCCGGAAACCATCTTCGCGCTGCGGGTAACGGCACATGATAGGCGGGTTTCCTGTCGGTTGTGTTGCCATTGACGATACCGCCAGGCCAACGGCGAAGGGATACCTTTTTTATATCCTCATATGGTCCTTCAGGTCAAAATATTTAGCCGGAATAGGCCTCGTCAGGGCGGCTGAATCAAGTCGATGGCGCTGTGTCGGTGGAGATTCGTTGGACGGCAATCAATGACACCAATGCCATCGCCGCACCGGCGACAAAAGGAATGCGGTAGTCTACGACCCAAAAGTAGCCGCCGATGGCCGGAAGAAACACTGCCGCGATATGATTGATGGTAAACCCCACAGCCATGGTGGGCGCGACATCGGCAGGGTCGCCCATCTTTTGAAAAAAGGTGTTGATGGCCATGCCGAAGTTGAAAAAGATATGGTCGAGGATGTAGAGGCCGGCGGCGACCCACTTGGAATCGGTTACGGCATAGGCGAGGAAAACGGCAATCAGGCTGGCGTACTCCAAGGTGAGTACCTTACGCTCCCCAAAGCGGATGATAGCCCGGCCGATGGTTGGGCTGAGAAAATAATTGATGCTGTTGTTGGCGACGAAAAGTACGGTCACCGCCTGAACCGAATAATCGAATTTTTGCACCAGCAGCAGCACCGCGAAAGCGATGAAAATCTGGCGCCGGGCGCCAGCCGTAAAGGTGAGAAAATAGTACAGCCAATAACGTTTTCTCAAGATCATCCGTTTGTGTTGAGGAACGGTGTCCGTTCCGGTTGGCTTGCGGGTAAACCCCCACAGGCCCAACACTGCAATGAACCCGCCGATAACCAGGTACATGTGAGAAAAACTCAATACCGACGCCACAAAGAATATGAATGCCCCCACGACGATACTCGACGCGGCGGAGATGCTGCGCAGTTTGCCGAACACCCACGGCGATGTGCTCGAATCAAAGTACTGCAGGGTCAAAGACATATTGGTGGTCTCGAAATAGTGAAATCCGAAACTCATCAGCAGGGTGGTCAGGGCCAACCCGGTCAAGGTGGGAAACCAACCGGTAACGGCAATGCCCAGGCCCAAAAGGAGGATGGAGAGCGCGGACAAGCGGTGCTCAGGGATGAATCGAATCACAAAAATGGCCAGCAAAGCCAGAAATCCGGGGACTTCCCGAATGGACTGGATGATCCCGATGCCATCACCATCCAACTGTGCCACTTCAACAGCAAAATTGTTGAATAGCATTGTCCAGGCCTGCAGCCCTAAAGTGGAGCCGATGGTCAGGACCACCAGGTAGATGAACATGGGATTTTTTTTGGCCTGCTCCATACCGGTGGTTACCTTTGCAACTTCCAGCCAGATCGTAAATGGGCTGCACGTCCATGACTGCAAACGTGAGGCAACCTGATTCAGGCTGGAGGCATCGGAAGGACGGGTTGGACAGCCGAACGCCAGACGGCCCTCAGATAAGCGCAATACGAACGCGTGGGTGTCCGTTAACAGGCCTGCTTCCACCATTCCAGTTGGTCTGACAGCTGTTCATAACCGAACACCGCGGCTACGGCAATTCGAGGCTACCGTAAGTGGCCAAAATCTTGCCGGTGCGGGTTTCCAGTTCCACCCAGGCTTGACGCAGACCCACCAGGGCCAGGGCCAGATTGCTCTGGGCGGTGGTCAGGTCACGCTGGGCCTCGTTGAGGCGCACCAGTGATCCCTGGCCGGCATTGTATTCCTTTTCAACCAGATCCCGGGTACGCGTCACCAGGTCCACATTTTCCCGCTGCAGTGCTAGCTGAATCTGGGCGGTGGAGACCAGCGCCGCCGAATCACGGATCTCGGATTGAGCCGCAAGTACAAGTTCCTCGAGACCTTTCTGCAGCTCGACCTGGCGTTGCCGGGCCTCGCGAACCCTGGCCCGCGTCAAGCCGCCGGAAAAGAGATTGTAAGAGAGCGCGACGCCCACGCTGTTTCCGAAATCATCCTGCTCGAATCCGGCGTCTCCATTGCGTTCGCCATCAATCGCACCTGCCACCGTAATGGTTGGATAGTATTCCGATTGGGCGACTTTGATCTGCGCTTCGGTTTGCTTAATCAGCCATTCGGTTTCGATGATATCCGGACGCAGGTTTCGGGCCTTGGTAATCAGTTTGTCCACCGGTGGAGAAGCAAGCTCCGTGTCCGATTCAGGAGACAGGCGCGCCAATTGGACGTGGTTCGGGAGCCTGGATTCGGGAAGACCGAGGAGGGCAGCCAGGCCGTACAGTGCGATCTCATACTGGTACTCCTGATTGATGCGGGTAGTCTTGGCCTGATTTTCCCGTACCTGGAAGTTGAGCACATCACTCAAGGCACCAGTGCCCACCCGCTGACGGGCTTCGGCATCTGCCAATTGCCTCTGGTTGAAGGCCTCATCGGCCTTGGCGATGGCGATGTTTTCCAGGGCCAACTGGGCTGAAAAGTAGGAAAAGGCCACGGCGGAAATCAGCAACCGGCGGGAATCATTCAAGGCGGCCGTGGTGGACCGTTCGCCGTAGCGGGCTGAGGCATTGGCAAATTTACGTTCGAAACCGTCGAACAGAATCCAGGATGCGGTCAGGTCCGCCTCGTAGAACTCATCGGTTTGGTCGACATTAGCAGATGGATTAATCAGCCTGGCGGCTGCCAGGCTCTGCTGATAATTGTTCTCGGAACTTCTGACCCGTGAACCCGCCGCGTTGGCGTCCAGCCGGGGCCAGTAGGTGGAGCGCGCCTGGTCCACCTGGGCTTTAGCCTGACGAACCCGGGCCGCAGCCGCCGCCAGCCCGGGATTGTCGGCCAGGGCGATTTCAACGGCGGTCTGCAGATCCAGGGTCGAAATCGTCTCCCAATCCACCGGCAGGGTCATGTCTGTATTGGAATCAGCAGTTGCCTGCCCGACACTTCCGACAGGTGAAAGAACGACCATCCAGCATAGAACGGCGATAGCGGCGTCAAGGACATATTTGTTCATGGTTACACGCTTTCCTGACTTGGTATTGGTTGGCTATTGACAGACATCCGCAGACGGGGTGCCGGGTTGTCGCTGGTTGTCGGTCAGCGGATCCTCATAACGGGTCCTGGCCGGCTCCACCGTCAACCGCCGGGGCCATTGGCCGTGTTTGAATCGATGCACCAGCAGTCGGAAGTCATTCAAGATGGCCAGCAGACTTGGGATCAGCACCAGGGTGAGAATGGTGGCAAAGGCAACCCCGGCCGCGATCGACAACGCCATGGGAATGAGGAATTTGGCCTGTAAGTCGGTCTCCAAGATCAACGGCGTCAATCCGCCCACCGTACTCAAGGTGGTGAGGAAAATAGCCCGGAAGCGCCGGGCGCCGCCTTTTAGGATGGCGTCGAAAAACGGCATGCCACAAGCAAAATTCTCGTTGACCCGTTCGATCAGTACAATAGCGTCGTTGACCACCACCCCGGTCAGGGCCACCATGCCGAACATGCTCATCATGGACAAATCATAACCCAACAGCAGATGGCCCAATATCGCTCCTATAATGCCAAAGGGCACAGTAAACAGGATCACGAAGGGCTGGGCGTAGGAACGAAACATGGTGGCGATAATAATGAAAATCCCCAAGACTGCAAGGGGAAATCCGATTTTCAGGCTGCCGAGAGACTCCCGCATCTTCTTCTGCTCGCCCTGCAGATCCACAAACAATCCCGGATAGCGCTTTTTGAGCTGGGGAAAGTAATTGGCGGACAACTCAGCAAAAATTTCATTGGCGTTGGCCTTGTTGGTATCCACGCCAGCGCTGACCGCCACCCGGCGCAATCCGTCGGTGCGGGTGATGGTGGAGTATCCCGGCGTATAGGTGATATCGGCCACGGACAACAGCGGCACCTCGAAACCGCCGGCAGTACGGATGCGCACCTGGTCCAGATCGGACAGCCGGCTGCGCTCGTCGGCCGTGTAGCGCACTTTTACCCGAATGTCATCCCTGCCGCGCTGAAGCCTCAGGGCTTCATCGCCGTAATACCCCGCATATATCTGACGGGCCAGGTCTTCCACCGTCAGTCCCAGGGTTCGGGCTTCGGGTTTGAGGGCCAGGCGCATCTCATTCTTGCCGGGAGAAAAGTCCGTGCGAATCTGGTAAACGCCGTCGAATTTTCTCAATCGGGCCATAAGCGCGTCAGCAGCAGCCAGGATCTCGTCCATGTTGTTGCCCTGGAGCCAGACCTCGATGGGATCACCGGGCGGGCCGGCCTCCATACCGGCAAAAGTCAGTGATTTGATGCCGGGCAGGATGCCGATCTCCTTTTCCCACATGACCATGAGTTCTTCGCTATGGATGCCGCGTGCTTCCGAATCCAGTAAAATGGCCTGGACCGACCCATAATGCGGCCCCACCTGGGGCATGTCAGCCAGGGTCTGCCCCACCAGGGTCAAGCGGTCGACGACCAGCGGCGCACCGCTGCGGGTGGTTGTCTTCTTCTCCAGGCGCAACAAGGCTGCCTCGATTTCGGCGATGGCCCGCCGGGTGACCTCGGGCGGTGTACCGCTGGGAAATTCCGTTGTGGCGGTCATGATGAAACCGTCCAGTTTGGGAAAGACCTCGAACTTGATGATGCCGCCGCGCACCAGACCAACGGTGAACAACAGCACCGCGATGGCCGTGGCCAGTGAAATATAGCGCCAGTGCAGGGCCTTGCTCAAAAAAGGCATGTAGATGCGGGCGACAAATAGCTCCATAAAGCGGGCGGTGGTGCGCTGAACGATGGAGAGTCGCTGCAGGAGCACATGCTGCTCGTTTTCAGATCGATTCAGATCGGGCAGGTGGCTCAGGTGGGCGGGCAGTAAAAAGAGGCATTCCACCAGGGACACCACCAGGCAGGCAATCACGACAGCCGGCAGGATGGAGATGAACTTTCCCATGATGCCGCCGACGTAAAACAGCGGGATGAAGGCGACGATGGTGGTGAGAATAGCGGCGATCACCGGCATGCCCACCTCGGACACGCCGTCCACCGCAGCCTTCAGCGGCGGTTTGCCCTGCTTGCGGTGAACGTAAATGGCCTCGCCCACGACGATGGCGTCGTCGACCACGATGCCCAAAACCATGATCAGACCGAACAGGGAGATCATATTGACCGTTCCGCCGATGGCCCAGAGGATCACCAGCGCTCCGGCGATGGAGATCGGTATGCCCATGCCGGCCCAAAAAGAGAGGCGGGCATTGAGAAAACACCACAGCAGGATGAAGACGATAGACAGGCCGATAATGCCGTTTTTAAGCAAAAGGTCGATGCGCGCCCGCAACATGGTCGTGTTGTCGAACAGCATCTCCACGCTGACGCCGTCCGGTATCTCGCCCTGCTTTTGCCGGATATAATCTTGAATGGTCTTGGAGATCGACAGGGCATCCTCTTCCGGCGTTTTGTAGACGATCAACAACACCGCCGGCTCGCCGTTGATGGTGGCGGCGATAGGGTCCTCGGTGAACCCGTCGTCGATGCGCGCCAGCCGATCCAGAGTGATCACGTCGCCTTCCGGACGCGCCAGGACCACCACGGAGGCCAATTCCTGGCCAGTATACTTTCTGCCCATGGTCCGGACCCGGATCTCCTCTTCACGGGTGCGGATGGTTCCGCCGGCCAGGTTGAGGCTGCTTCGACGCACCGCGTCGGCCACATCGGAAAAGGTCAGGCCGTACTGGCGCAGTCGCTCCTCGGACACTTCGATGGCGATCTCATAATCCCGGGCGCCGAAGGTTTCGACCTGAGAGATGTTGGGCAGTTGTTGGATTTCATCTTTGATCTGCTCGGACCACTCCTTGATGCGCCGTTCGGACATCTCTCCGGAGAGGTAGAGCAAGGTCACCACATCCTTGAGCAGCATTTCGCTAATCACCGGTTTTTCGGCATCCACTGGAAAGGTGGATATGGCATTGACCTTGGTGCGCACCCGGTCGAGGACCTCGTCAACATCGTAATCCTCCCGGACTTCGATATTGGCCGTGCCCAATCCTTCGGACGATTCGGTGGTGTACTGCTTGACGCCCTCCATCCCCTCGATGGCCTCTTCGATCTTGCGGCTGATGCCCTCTTCCACCTCCTCAGGATCGGCGCCGGGGTATGGCACCGAAATGGTAATCATATCCAGCGAAAACTCCGGAAAGGTTTCGCGAATCATGTTGGCCGTGGCGATGTATCCGGCCAGAAAGACAAGTACCAGGGTAATGTTGGCAAAGACGGTATTCCTGGCGAATGCAGCGAGAACCCGTTTCATGATTGTGCCTCTTTGGTGGCGTCCTCAACGATATCCAGCAGCGCGTTTTCCAGCGGGTCAATCAGCCGGGTGACGATCACCGTGTCCCCGGGAGCCAGCCCCGTTCCCACATATACATATTCGCCCTGGGCCCGCTCCACATCAACGGTCACCGTTTTCAACCGATTGTCTTGGCTGACCAGATAGGCATGATTCTCAAAATTGACCGCCTGGCGGGGCAGACGATAGACTTGGTGCATGGTCATACCGGGTATCGCGACTTCGCAAAACATACCCTCGACCAGCGGCAGGGAGCGGCCGTTGCGGCTCTTGGCCGACTCGGCGGAGACCCGAACGGCGACGGTGAGGGTTCGCGTCTGCTGATCGAACTTGACCACCCGGTGCAATATGCCCGTCCAGGCTGGCCCGTTCTTATCCTCGGTCCAGCGAATGACACACTCGACCGGTGTGAGATCGGCGAACCAGGCAGTGGCATCCAGGTTGGCGACAGGTGTCTCGAATTGCAGCCACCGGCGGGCATCGCGGCTATCCAGAGGAACCTGAATTTCCAGGATCGTATCATCTGCCAGGGTCAGCACATTCTGCCCGGAAGAGACGTATTGTCCGGTCTCCAGGGTCACCGATTTGATGCGGGCATCGAACGCGGTCGAAACGGTACACCGGGCCAAATTGGTCTCGGCCACTGCCAGGCGCGCCTTGGCGGAAACCAGGCTGCTCTCGGCTTCCCTGATTTGCAGCGGATAGAGACTGACCGCCTGGGCCATCTGGTCGGCCTGGTCCAATGCCCTGTTAAAAGCCTGTTCCGCCTGGTCCACGCCGGATCGGGTTCCCACCCGATCGGCTTCAAACAACCGGCGTACGCGTTCAAACTCGGTTTTGGCCAACTGGGCGTTACGCTTTAAGGTTTTGAGGCGCTGGGTATCGATAGCCAGTTGCTTGTTGAGGCGGGCAACCGAACTTTGCCACAGGGCCACGCCGGCCCTGGCCTCCTGAAGCCCGGCTTCGTAGTCGGCCGGATCGATACGAAACAGCGTCTCTCCGGCGGGAATGACCTGGCCGACCTTGAGCGCAGGGTGGGTATGGACCACCCTGCCGGAGACTTCCGGTGCGATGGTCACCACGGTCAGCGCCCTGGCCTCTCCATACCCGGTGATCGTCACCGGATAATCCCGAGGTGCAACTGTCACCGCACGCACCCGGATGGCCCGTTCTTCGGTGTTTGCCTCGACAGGCGGCCTTTTCAACCTGGCCAGGCCGTTCATTCCTGCCCAGCCGAACACAATGATCACAGCACAAACAACGATACGGATCATGACATGTTTTTTGGGCCGATTGCTCTTTTTGCTGTCCATTTTTGCCCACCTTCGTATTACGCCGATAGTTGATTCTTTTCTAAAACCGTTTTGATATGCCGCAGCACCTCACACCACTTTTGCGTAGTATCGGGTCCTACCGCCTCGACCAGTTCGACAAAGGAACCCAGGATCAACTCCTCCACCTGGGCGATATCCTTGAGCGCTTCGGGGGTGACCTGGATGACCACTCTGCGGCGGTCCTCAGGACAGGGTGTACGTGTGAGCAGGCCGCGCTCCACGAGGCGGTCGACCATGGCCGATACCGATGGCGGGGAGACCCCCAAAAGGGAAGCCAACTCCGTAACCGATACGGCCTCGCGCACCCGAATCATCAGCAGCATGTTCATCTGCGGAGCGGACAAATCACCGAAGCGTTCATCCTTGGCGCTGTTCAGAAATGCGCTGGTGGAGATGCGCATGATTCGGTCGTAGATCATTCTGCCGGTGGTGTAGATGTAACGAGCGTTGGTTAGCGTTTGATTATCTGCCATGGACCCTCCGATTGTAGTGAGAGCCTCAATATAAGCTATCCTAAAATTGTGTCAACTTAATTTTTAGTTTTTCTAAATAAAAAACCATTTCCATACACAAGTGATCATCACCAATGGTGGTTGCAGGCCACCACCCTATCGAATGTGACCGTCGAAACCTTTTCAAAAATGTGTCAATCGGTAACAATCTGTATCCCGTTGGAATGCGCCTTGGGCCCAAAGGAGGTTATTTAGTGCCCATCCATAAAGGGCCAATTTGCTCGACATCTGCGTTGCGCTCCAATTTTTATCCTCGGAATATCAACCATATGCCTGTGGTAAAAATTCTCGCGCGCCTTGATCTCAACCAAATTTGCCTATTTCTGGATGCACACCAGTTAAGCCGACGGCGGCAACCCTGCCGTAGCGCCGGGATCGGCCATGGTGTTTATTCGGCGCGCATGTTAAAGAAAGTATCGGTGGGGGCCGATATTGTTGGAAACCAGTCTACCAACCCATAATGGACCCGGACGGAAACAACATGGCCCCTGGCAAAAAGAGACCGCAAACCCTGTGCGTGACCAGCGGCAAAGGCGGCGTGGGCAAAACCAGCTTCACTGTGAACCTGGCCATCGCCCTGGCACGCAACAACAGCCGGGTCCTGGTCGTGGACGGCGACATGGGCTTGGCCAACGTGGATGTGCTGCTGCGGTTATCCGTCAAGCACAACATCCGCGATATCCTGGCCAACGGTGCCGACCCTCGCCAGGCGCTGATCTTCCCGCGTCCCAACCTGGCTGTACTGCCTGGCAGCTCCGGCATTCCGGAGATGGTTTCCCTGGGTGACCGACAGCGCGACCGCTTGGCGGCATTCATCAACGCCGTTACAACGGATTTCGATTACGCGATCATCGATACGGCGGCCGGTATCGGCGCATCCGTGTTGTGGTTCAACCGCTTTTGCGATCACAATGTGTTCATCCTGAGCCCGGATCCGACGTCCATGACCGATGCCTACGCATTGATCAAACTGCTTGCCAAGGACCACGGCATCCAGCGCTTCAACCTGGTGCTCAATTTCATTCGCGGGACACAGGAGGGCGATCACACCCTCAGTACGATCCAGCGGGTCGCCCAGCGATTCCTCAGCCTGGAGCTCAATCACCTGGGCACGATTCCGGAGGACAAATCCGTTCGCCGGGCGGTGCTCGACCAGGTGCCTTTTTTCGAGCAGACACCGGGCGGCAAAGCGGCCCGGGCCATTCAGGAGCTGGCAAATCGCTTAGACACGTTGATCTGATGACAGTCACATCCATTATCGATTGCTGCGAACACGCCTGCAGATGCGCACGCTTGCTGACATCGGCGCTACTGCTGACCGCATCCCCGGCGGTTGCGGCCGAAAATGCGGCTTCCGAGCCGACGAGCCTGTGGTGGGTGGTGGGGTCGATACTGGTAATGCTGGCACTGTTTGTTATCGGCTACCGTCAGCAGCAGCGCATGGTCAAAAGCAAAACAGCCGAACTGAGACGGGAGCTGTTCGAACGTCAAATGGCCGAAAAGGAACTGTTGGCTTCGGAGCAGCAATTGCGCCAGTCCCTGGCGGAAAAGGAATCGATGCTCAAGGAGATCCATCACCGCGTAAAGAACAACCTGCAGATCGTTTCCAGCCTGCTCTATCTGCAGGAAGACTATCTGCAGGATGCCAACGGTGTCGAAATCTTACGCGAGAGTCAGAACCGGATCAAATCCATGGCCCTGATCCACGAACAGCTCTATGGCACGTCAGATCTGGCCAAAATCGATTTCGGACGGTATGTGCAGGGGCTCGCGGCCAACCTGTTCGATGCATACGGCATTGACCCGGCGCGCATCCGCCTCAACGTGCGCGCAGACGATATCGCCCTGGGCGTGGATATGGCTGTGCCCTGCGGCCTGATCGTCAACGAGTTGGTGTCCAATGCCCTCAAACATGCCTTTTCGCCCGATGCCGGGGGAATGCTCGACATCGTCATCCGGCGCTTGGATGCCGGTCGCATGGAGATCGTGGTGGCCGATGACGGCATCGGGCTGGCCCCGTCCCAGACCACCGCCGAAAACAAGACCCTGGGCCTCAAGCTCATCGAGACGCTTACGGCGCAATTGGACGGCACGCTGACAACCCGAACGGAAAATGGCACCCGGTTCAGCATTGTACTGCACGTTCCCGGGCGGCCCCCAAAAGGAGTAACCGCATGACCCAGGCGACGATTTTGGTTGTTGAAGACGAAGGTATTGTCGCGCAGGAGATCAAAAGCCGCCTTGAAAAATCCGGATACACGATCTGTGCCGTGGCCCATGACGGCAGTACTGCCATCGCCCGCGCCGAAGCGATGCGCCCGGATCTGGTGCTGATGGATATCCGGCTGAAAGGCGATATGGACGGTATCGAAGCCGCCGGACAGATCGGCAAGCGCCTGGGCATCCCCGTGGTCTACCTCACCGCCTACACCGACCCGGCGACCTTGGAGCGGGCCAAAATCAAAGACCCCTTCGGTTACGTGGTCAAGCCGTTCGAGACCCGCAACCTGATGGTCGCCATCGAAATCGCCCTGCACCGTCATCGCAGTGAATCCGAACGCATTTACCGCGAGAAGCTCCAGGCCGTGCTTGAAACCGCCGGAGCGATCTGCCACGAGTTGAACCAGCCCATGATGGCCATCTCCGGCCACACGGAACTGCTCATGGAGATCTTGGACCGTGACGATCCCACCTACATCAAATTAGGGAAAATCAAGTCCCAGGTAGAGCGCATGAGCGCCATTACCCAAAAGCTCATGGGCATCACCCGCTACGAGACCAAGGACTATGTGCATGGCGAACGCATCGTGGATATCGAGAAATCGTCGTTGACCTTTGACTAAGTGGTCGAATCCTGAGGGCGCTTTCGGCGCCGTCGGACGGCCCGCAACAGGCGCAGCAGATGACCGTAATAACTGAAACTGGCCAAAAAGAGAGCCCCGCCGATACCGGTGTAGACGATGGCCAGCCACGTTTTGGGCATCGGTGAATGCCTCAGGGCTGCGCCCAGGACAATCATGACCGCAATGATCAGATAGCTTGTCCAGGCCTGGAAGGCGAAAAAACACCCCCGCTCCGGCAGCTGCTGCAACCGACGGATATTTTTACGGGCGATCCGGCCAAATCCCAAGCGCAGCGCCGCCACCGCCAGGGCCACGCCCGCCACTCCAACACCGATCATGTGCATGATCTCCCTACCGGCCAGCCAGCCGGCGGCGGTGACGCACATCAAAAGCCCCACAACACTCCACAGCACGCCCGAGGCGGCGAACAGCCAGCATTTGGGCACGTCCGGCTTTAATCGGTCCACGGTCATGGCCGGCCCTCCCGGTAGGCACTCACCGTTTTATAGCGGCCGTAGACAGACACCGGGTTGACGGCATCCGGTTCATGGTAGGGCGGCCGGGTGCCGTCGAATACCAGGTCGCTGGAGGTGAAAGCAAACGAAATGGCATCGCGGGCGCATCGCATGGCCAGCTGTTCGGCGTTAGCGGCAGATGGCATCGACCGCTTCACCTGCCAGCCACTGATTGACAAAATGGACGGTAATCCGGATGTCGGTGCCGGTCCTTTCAGCCAGCGTTTCCATGCGTTCCAAATTTTCCAGGACGGCATTGCGCTGGTCGATCAGGGCGTGAATTTTGATGCTGCGGTCCAGGCAGTCCAATGCGGCTTCGTCACGGCCCAGCTGCTCGTAAATTTCGGCCATGGCTGACAGATCGTCGGCCATCCCGCGTGTGTGGCCGGCCCGGCGGTCCAGATCCAGGGCTTGCTGGAAAAAGGCCAGGGCCTGGGCATGGTTGCCGGCTCGCATCAATAGGCGCCCACGGGTGAAACGGATACCGGCACCGGCATGATAGCTGTCGCCCGCCGCCAGGGCGTCGGCCTGGTCCAGCAGGGTGGCCGCCTCGTCAAAGCGCTCGCGCTTCATCAGCAGAATCGCCCGATTGTTCAAGGTGATGGCAAACACCGGCCCGGTTTGCCGGGTAAGCAGTTGGGCTTCGTCCAGGAGCACTTCGGCGGCGGACAGTTCTCCTGACTCGATCAGCACGCCCGCCTTGTTGGAAAGGGCCTGGGCGGTAATCGTCTGGTCATCGCAACGCCTGGCGGCGACGATGGCGGCGTCGTAAAAGAGCATGGCGCTGTCCAGATTGCCCGACTGCCGGTGCAGGTTGGCCAGGCTGATCAGGCTGCGGGCCACACCGGCCCGCTGGTCGGCCAGGCTGTAGTGCTCATGGGCGGCCTGGAAATGATCCAGCGCTTTGCGGGCACAGCCCTTATGATACCAGTGGACACCCCATTTCAGCTCCCGATCCCCGCGATCGGCACTCCCGGCAGTCGCGGTCGTCGACGGGGCACTGGCACAGGCGCATAGCCCCCCGCATACCAACGCGGCGAATAGTAAAAGCCCCGCTCTCATCGTTACGCTTCCCCTTGTTGTCTCGGTTCAGGTTCAGGGCCGCACCCGCCTGTTCGCCCCTGGTTCTTCTAAGGGCCGATCAACCAGTAGTAGAGCAGGCCCAGATATTCGTGCAACGCACTGGCTGAAACGTGCAGGACCCCCGCCCGTGGCAGCAGGTGCCGCCAGGAATAATCGACATTTCTGGAGCCCAGATAATATGCCGGAAACGGGGTTACCGGTAACCCGGCGGCATCGAAGGCCGTGCGAGCGCGTTTGAGATGGTAGGCCGCGGTAAGCAGGATCGGCTTGGAAAAGCCGCGTTGGCGACAAATGACCGTCGTCAGGCGGGCGTTTTGAGCCGTATCCCGCGCCCGATCCTCCACGATGATCCGATCGGCCGGGACCCCGAGATCCACCAGAAAGCGTTTGGCGACACCCGCAACGGCAGAGTCGGCATCATCGTAGACCCGGCCGCCGCTGACGATGATGGGCAGCGGCACGCGCTGGTAGAGTCTCACGGCGGCGACGATGCGCCCGATGGTCGACGCTGCCGGTGCCGATTGACCGCTCAAGTCCGGCACCTGGTTGATCATGCCGCCGCCCAGCAGGATGATCACGTCTCCCGTCGGGTTGTCCGGGATGGCAAACTCGGCCTCAAGACCTTGCATCAGCAAATTGGCCACCGGTGCGGTCGAAACGGCCCACAGGGCCAGCCCCAATGTCAGGTTGATCAATCCGATGCGCCAACGCCGGCCCATCGAGAGCACCACCCCCGTCATCACCAACAGCACAATGATGATTCCCGGAGGAAGCAGAAACGGTGTGACCAATTTTTTCAGGGCGAACATCATTCGCGAATCACATTCTCAGCACCCAGGTTCGGAAGGCGCATGGCAAGAGTCCTTGATCAGCGTGTCTGCCGAACCTATCTCCCGACTGGCGAGAGCGGCCGACAGGCTAAACGGCACTATACTCCATTTGAAAAACCTGGGTCAAACCCCCTGGCCGAACGCCGTATGCGACGGCAGGCCCGTTGACACCGGGCCTGCGATCTTGCTATGAAACCATCCACTACCGTTTTTTATAGCCGCCAACGAAAGGCAACCGTCGTGAACAGGCAGATCAACCATGCCGCCGCGGCCGCAACGGACTCGGTCCCGTGACGGTCGGCAGCGACAGCCCTGACAGCTGAATCACCGATTATCATTGGGCCGGACCCGACACCGGCCCCGTTTGTTGCAACCCCCGGGCCGGACGGCCCGGGGGTTTTTTTTCTTTTCGTCAGTGGCGGCGACGGCATCGTCTACACGAAAAAAGGAGATGATTATGCAGACCGCGATCCGATTTGCCGAGCGCATGTCCCAACTGCCCCCCTATCTGTTCGGCATGATCAACAAGATGAAAATGGAGCGCCGCTGGAATGGCGAGGACGTCATCGACCTGGGCATGGGCAATCCGGTGGATCCGGCCCCGGAGACCGTCATCGGCAAGCTGTGCGAAGTGGCCCAGGATCCCAAGACCCACCGCTACCCGGTGGCCGGGGGCATGCGCAACCTGCGCCGGGAAATTGCCCTTTATTATCAGCGCAATTACGGCGTGGGCCTGGTACCCGATGAAGAGGTGATCTGCACCATCGGCTCCAAAGAGGGTATCTCGCATCTGTGCTTGGCCCTGGTCGGCCCCGGCGACAGCGTACTGGTGGCCGCCCCGGCCTTTCCCATCCACGTCTATGCCGCCGTCATCGCCGGGGCCAGCGTCATCCGGGTGCCCATCGCATCGGAAGATGCCTTTCTGGAACGCATCACCACCCTGTGCGAATCGTTGACCCCGGCACCCCGGCTGCTGATGCTCAACTACCCCCACAATCCCACGGGCACCCTGGCGTCCAGAGCGTTCTTCACCCAGATCGTGGCCCTGGCCAAACGCTTCGGCTTCATGGTGGTTAACGATTTCGCCTACGCCCGGGTGACCTTCGACGGCTACACGGCTCCCAGTTTCCTGGAGGTGGATGGTGCCATGGAGGTGGGGGTCGAATTCGGCTCCTTTTCCAAATCCTACAACATGGCCGGCTGGCGCGTGGGTTACTGCGTGGGCAACCCGACGATCATCGAGGGTCTGGGTAAGATCAAAGGCTATTATGATTACGGCATCTTCTCACCCATTCAGATTGCCGGCATCGTGGCCATGCGCGACTGTGAATCCGACATTGCCGCCCAGGTGCAACTCTACCAGAGCCGCCGCGACGTGATGTGCGAAGGGCTGGAACGAATGGGTTGGCCGGTGGAGGTGCCCAAGGCGGGTATGTTCGTCTGGGTGAAGATTCCCGAACCGTGGCGCCGCATGGGATCGGTGAAGTTCGCCGTCGAGATGATGGAGCGGGCCAACGTGGCGGTGACCCCCGGCGCGGGCTTCGGCGAGGAGGGCGACGGCCACCTGCGCCTGGCGCTGGTGGAAAACGAGAACCGCATCCGCCAGGGACTCAAGCAGATGCGGCGGGCCTTGTCAGACATCGACGCGCAGTCCACGCCCGGCTAAAGCTACGGCCTTCTTAATACAGTTGACGCCGGGGACACGTTTGAATGTAGGGTTCTTAGCAGTTCTCAATCGTTTGAAGATCAGTTCAGCGTTGGACTTTTTTAAATAATGGGAGGAAAAGGAAATGGGTATTCGAGATGTAGCCTGGAATACTGTCAAGTGGCCGTTTATGAAGAAACGATTGGGTTACACAAATGACGAAATGAAAAAGTTTAGGGAAAGCCCGAGAAATCAAGATGTATTGTCAAAAGTACCGGAGTTCCTCAACAAGGCAATCATTGTAGAGGTAGTTGATTCACATGGTTGCGACAGCCAACATGGGGTTGGTGACAAGTTCTATGTTGATGGGACAGGGAACTTTTTGACTTAGCTGTGCCCCAAAAGGATATGTATATATAATTTACCGCGATAACAATGCAAGTTATCACGGCTGGAGAGTTAATATGTGCAGGCGTTGATCCCAATGAAATGAGATTCAAAAGAGCTGCTTGTTTTGACGTTGGAGTTGAGTGTGGTGGATGGGGACGTATCGTAATGGAGCCTAATCACTTGCTGCACCTGACAGGCATAGCGCTTCGCTATTTCGCCTGCAGCTGAGCTCGGACGTCAGAACTCTTATGAAAAGGAATTTAAAATGAAGGTATTATCTATCTTTGGAGGTCCTCGTAGGAAGGGAAATACATCAAAAGTATTGGCTTGGGTTGAAGATGAACTGAAAGAACAAAGACATCAAGTCCAGCGGGTAAATTTATCGTCAAAAAAAATTAATGGATGTTTAGGCTGTTCCAAATGCAAAGAGACTCCAAACAAACCGGGATGTATTCAAAAAGACGACGGAAATACGGTTATTGACCAGATGGTCTCAAGTGATGTTGTCATTTATGCATCGCCTCTCTATTATTGGGGATTCAGCGCTCAAATGAAAGCATTAATAGATCGTTGTCATTGTCTCTATAGAGGGGTATGCGGTTCGGCAGAGCATACCTCTTTTGTTGAAGGCCAACGCCAAGCGCTGATCGTTACAGCTGCTGATCAGTTTGAAAATAATGCAGAATTGATTCAAACCAGTTTTCAAAGGATACTGGTTTACGATAAAGCCCATTCTGCAGGGGAGCTATTTATCTGCAATTGTACGACACCAGATGAACTTGGTGAGGATATAAAAGTCCAAGCCATCCATTTTGCAAGGCAATTATTTAAAGATACAACAACACCATATTCTTTGCTAGTACCAGGTGGAGCTCCAAATTATGTTCCAAAGTGACCTTAGTGAGCGCTAAAGAACGAATGAACTCCAATAAAAAATACGCGAGGTTTAATTTTGGCGCAATCTTTCGTTGAACCACTTGTCGCGAAAGCCTACCTGCTTTTTTAAGCGGGTTATTCGGACATTATCGAGTTGAATATGCCAATCGACATGAGACCTATGAAGAAAATCGGATTACTCGGTGGCCTTGCATGGCCAGCTACCATTGAATATTACAGGGCTATTTGTCAAATGAGCCAACGCTATCATTCACAATTGGAATTCAATGGTCCCTCCCCAATGCCTGAAATGTGTATTGAGTCTGTTAATATAAACTACTCTTTTAATCGCAGAGGTCAGGTAGGAGATGATTCCTCTTGGAAGGAATACGATGCGTATTTCAACTCCGCCTTACAAAGATTAGAAATGAATGGCGTTGACTTTGCCATTATAACAGCAAATACACTTCATACCCGACTTGATGCCATTACAAGAGGTATTGGCATCCCTGTCCTGAGTATTTATGAAGCCATTGCGAATGAATGCAAAAAGCACAAGATTAGCCGGTTTTTATTGTTGGGTACTGAGCCAACCATGAAATCAAATTCATTGCAAGAGTTTATGGCCAAAAGAGATATTGATGCCTTTCCACCGCCTGAGCATGAACTACAAGCAATGGTTGCATCCTTAATATCGGATCTGTTCGAAGGAAAAACTGAAAGTGGTAGGGTTATTTTGAAAGATGTTATTGAATCTGCTTACAAGCATAAAAATACAAAACAGAAATCGGTTTGCTTGGCTTGCACAGAACTACCAATGGTTTTTTATGGAAAAGAACAAAGCGCAACATTTGTTGACGGAGACGTGTTTTACCTAAATACTACTATCATTCACGCAAAAGCGGCATTTGAATACGCTGTACAATAAATCCGTTAACAAAACGGTTCACCAGGCCATCTGCACTGTGCGCACCTGGCTGGTAAGCTAAACGTTCGAATGACAGATAATATGAAAGATGTAAAAAAAAGTGGTTGGCAATTGGGTAAAGGCGGCCCTGAAGCTTATGAAAAATTTATCGCGCCTGCCTTTGGTGGTGTTTGGGCGCAAGACATTGTAGAAAGAGCCGCCTTGCGAAAGGGAGATAGAATACTTGATGTGGGATGTGGCACAGGCATTGTCGCTCGGTTTGCATATCAATCGTTGGGCGATTCTGTTCATATTACAGGGATAGATGTGAATCGGATCGCTTTGGAAAAAGCCCGAGAAATAAGCGAACGAAATGCCACTCGTGTTGAATGGAAGCAGGCTGATGTAACAGCGTTGCCCTTTCCTGATGACGAGTTTGATGTGCTACTCTGTCAACAAGGCCTGCAATATTTCCCTGATCGATCCCGGGCGCTTAGCGAAATTCACCGTGTACTTGTAGATCAAGGTCGTATCGTTTTTAGTGTTTGGCGCTCAATAGAATTCTCCCCTTTTTATTTAGCAATCCACAAAGCACTCCAGGATTATGTAAGCCAAAAAACAGCTGCAGTGCTTGCATCTGCGTATACGCTAAGTGATTCCGTACTGTTGAGAACACTGTTCGAAGGTGCCAAGTTCAAGAATATTAATATCCGAATAGTCGTTAAGCAAATGCGCTATTCGCCTTTGGAGGAATTTTTGTTTGGTAGTATTTTTGCCTCGCCTTTTGCAAATGATATTTTGGCGTTAGAATACCTGAAGCGCGAAGAAATGTTTCAGACCATCCACAAATCAATTTCGAACTATATTGACGATGATGGACTTGCAGCACCGATGGAATGCTATGTGGTTTCTGCAACTAAATAAAGCCCAAGCTGATCGATTGCCGCTCTGAAAAACCGCACGGCTGATCAGCGTTATGGGGACTTGACCACCGTAAAAACGAGATATTTCGAAATCAGGAGAAACAACAATGGTAGATAGCAAACTAATGCGGTATTCTGCGTTCTCTGCTAACCCAGCCGGAGGCAACCCGGCCGGTGTTTGGATTGGAAACGAGCTTCCGTCAAAGGAAGAAATGCAGACCATCGCTAGGCAAGTTGGATATTCCGAAACCGCGTTCATTGCACCGCAGACTGGTTTCAACCGAACGGTTAGATATTACAGCCCTGAAATTGAAGTAACCTTTTGTGGACATGCCACAACCGCTTCAGGCGTTGCGCTCGGGAGCATTGATGGTCCCGGCAAGTATATGTTTTCTACACGCGTTGGTGATATTCCAGTATCGGTCACTGAGCAGAATGGTCGACTCAGGGCGGCGCTTACGTCAGTGGAGCCACAAACAGCAGAGGCAAAGGCGGACTTGGTTGAAGAAGTGTTGAGAGCCATAGACTGGACCCCGACAGACCTTAATTCTGCAATTCCTCCGATGCGTGCCTACGCCGGAGCTTGGCATCTGGTATTAGCGGCGGATCGGCTCGAGCGGCTGAACCAATTGGACTACGATTTCGACGCACTTAAATCACTAATGGCGCGTGAAAAGCTCACCACAATTCAGTTGGTCTGGCGTGAGAACGATCACGTGTTTCATTCACGCAATCCTTTTCCGGTTGGTGGCGTCATTGAGGATCCTGCGACGGGAGCTGCTGCAGCCGCGTTGGGTGGCTATCTCCGAGAAAAGAGATTGGTGCAAGTTCCGACAAATATACTCATTCATCAAGGTGAAGCTATGGGCAGACCGAGCACACTTGAAGTCGAGATACCTGGAAGCGGGGGGATTATCGTTTCAGGCACCGCAGTAAAGATATCAGAATAACCATACGTTCATCTGCCGGGTGATGGATCACCATAATAGTCTACTCCTGACAGGTGTTCCGCTCACGTTACAACCCGCAGGTGAGAATTACATAACTTGCCTGCTGAAAATTAGGTGGCCCAAGAATGAATCTTATTGAGTTTATCCTGAAAGCAAAATTATCTGGTTACGCCAGTGGTGGAGAAGGCCAAGAGAGAAAATTCGACGACGGTTCTGTGGGTTTTGAAATCGTATCAAACGGTTTCAGATATTTGGACCGCTATAATGGTTTCAATCCCTTCGCCGGATCGGAGCACATATTTGATTCTAACAATGAGTTGCTTTGGGTGATGAATTATTTTGGGGAAGTATTGCCAAGTGGGTCGGATACTAAAAAAATCTACTCTTTCTTAAAAGAAGCAATGCTTCTAATCTCTACCGAACATCCGTTCAGAGGGCCTGAAAGGCTTGAGAAGCAAAACTTGAGGTATGAGAACCTGCAACATGGATCTATTGATCGCTTCCATGGCATCGAACGTATCTTCGAGAAGAATAAAAACGTCTATGTTCTCTATTACCATGGTGGCAAAATAAAAAAGACCGTGTAACATCCGCTTTGCGCGAGGCCATGCGTTAGGCTGCCGCTAAACAAACGCCCCAAAGCAGGCCGGTAGTATTGATGGATCGTGGCCATGCATGGGAGCAGCTTCCAGACACGATTAAATTAGAAGCTGTTCCAAATTGCATCTAATGCTCAATGACTGCGTTGCGAGCCACCTCAAGGCAGGGTAGTGGGGCCCCTGCCCCACTGCCCTGCGTACATATAGCTGAATATGCTGCGCTTTTGCGTTGTCCCGCGTCTTGCCCTCAAACATGATCTACAATTTTGGTACAGCTTCTGGAGCAATCGCTGCTGCGAACCGCTCCTGTAATTCTCTAATACCTCAATTCTGTCTTCCGTCTTCCGAACTCTGACTTCCGGGTCCTCACACCACCTGAATCCTGCCGGCCGGATAGTCGACCACCTCGCCGATCACGGCGGCATGCTCCACGCTTTCACTTTGCAGATGCTCCACCAGGCCGTCGGCCGACGTCGGTGCAACACCGATGCACAGGCCGCCCGAGGTCTGGGGGTCGTAGATGATATCCTGCATGGCCGGATCCACCTCTTCGTCGATATCGACCATGGCCGCACAGAAGCTTCGGTTTTTATGGGTGCCGCCCGGCACCATGCCCATAGCCGCAAACCCCAGGGCCACATCGAAAATGGGCAGCTTTTCCAGCACGATTTTCAATCCCAATCCGGTGCCCTGCAGCATTTCCGCCAGATGGCCCATAAGCCCGAAACCGGTAATGTCCGTGCAGGCATGCACCGGGTATTGCTTCATCACCTCGGCGGCCGTCCGGTTCAGGGCTGCCATGGTGGCCGTTACCTGCCGGGTGATCTCCCCCGAGGCCAGGTTGCCTTTCATGGCGGTGTTGACAATACCCGTGCCCAGCGGCTTGGTCAGCACCAAACGATCGCCCACCTTGAGGCCATGCTTGGTAAGAACGCGTTTGGGATGAATGAAGCCGGTCACCGACAGACCGTACTTGAGCTCTTCGTCCGCCACGCTGTGGCCGCCCAGCAGCACCACGCCAGCCTCGTTGACCTTGTCGATGCCGCCTTGAATGATCTGCCGCAGGATGGACAGATCCATCTGTTTGACAGGAAAGCCCACCAGATTCAGAGCGGTTTTGGGTTCACCGCCCATGGCGTAGACGTCGCTGAGGGCATTGGCCGCGGCAATCTGGCCGAAATCGTAGGGATCGTCCACCACCGGGGTGAAAAAATCCACGGTCTGAATCAGGGCCAGATCCTCGGATACTTGGTAGACCCCGGCATCATCGGCTCGTGAAAGGCCGACCAACACATTGTCGTCGCTCGGAAAGTCCAGCCCGCACAGCGCGTCGTCCAGGTCCCCTGGAGGCAGTTTGGACGCTCAGCCGGCACCGCGAACCGACTCGGTCAGACGAAGGGGCTTCGAAGGTGGATTAGAAGTAGCCATGTTTTGCCTTTCTCATGAAAAAAAGTAACCCGGGCCGCCGCTGAGGCTGGCCGCAGCGAGCAGCATTGTTTACAGCGATACCGGGAGAGAACCGCGCCGGCCTGCCCTTTGCCAAACAACCGCTTTGTGGCTGCCGGTATCGGTATCTGTTGGCAGCGTCCGGTAAGAGCAATCCTATAGATCGAATCGCCATGCCGGAGTCGATAGATCATACCTTTTGCCGGACGTTTCAGGCAAGCTTGATGGTTCCGTAATAAGTCCGATATCTGCGTTACGCGTCATCTCTCGTCATTGCAGCGTACCCGCAAGTACGCCTCATTCCTCGGGATTTGCAAGCCTTGATCTCGGCGCTTTTTACGAAACCATTTGAAATGAGACTTTTTACCGGTTTATCAAGCTTGATTCGCGTGTATCTCAAAAAACCTTATCTGTGAGAGATCCTATAGCAAACGATCACTCGGCGGCAGCGTTTTGCAGTGCATCCCAGGCCCGCACGGCCCTGCGCTGATGGGGGATGGTAATGGTACCGCCGACGATCAGGCCCACAAACAGGGCTTCTTCGAGCTCCTCGCTGGTAACCCCCTCTTCGTGGCAGCGAATGACATGGTACTTGATGCAGTCGTCACAGCGCAATACGAAACTGGCCACCAGGCCCAGCAGCTCTTTGGTTTTTACCGACAGAGCCCCCTCGCGATAGGCCTGGGAATCGAGGCTGTAAAAGCGTTTGGTGCCCAACCCGGCATACTTCATCACCAGTTCGTTAAGGGTTTCGCGTTCGCGTTGAAATTGTTCTATCTCACTCATGCGCTCTCTCCCGTGATAATTGGGCCGACGCGTCATGATCCACTTGCGCCGGCGTGCAGACGGCTGCCTATTAAGTTGTTATACCGGAAAGTCGGGATGATTGCCACGGTGCCAACTCAAGGGGACCCAATGCACGGTCGGGGGATGATACGACGAATGGACATGCACAACAGTCGATTGGCGGAATGGCTCCGGCCTGGAGGGTGGGCTACGGGCGATTTTTGAAAAAGCGGATCACGAAATTGATGTGCGTCTTCATGGCGTTGTAGGCGGCGTCTGCGTCGCCGCTGCGGATGGCCGCAAAAATGGCCTTGTGCTGCTTGAGAATTTCGACGATGTTGTCCGGTTCTTCGTACAGGTGCAGCAGGTTTTCGCGAATGCCCACATGCAGAAAATCCGAAACATTTTTCATGATGTACACCTGCAGGGGATTCTTGGTCGCCCAAGCGATAGCCATGTGAAACGCCAGATCGCCATCGGTGCCCAGGCCACCCCCGCCGGTATCGCGCTCCATCTCGTCGATGGCCTTCTCTATGGCCTCCAGGTCCGATGGGTTGGCCCGCTGGGCCGCCAGGGATGCGGCCACGCACTCGATGCCCATGCGCATTTCCATCAGATCGATGAGGCTGGCATCTTGGGTCTCCATGACCGTGGCCAACGGTATTTTCACAGCCTCGTCAATGGAGCGGACGAAGGTGCCTTGGCCCTGCCGCTGTTCTAAAAACCGCAGGGTCACCAGTTTGTTGATGGCTTCGCGAACGGAATTCCGGCTGACGTTGAGGGCTTTGGCCAGTTCCCGCTCGGTCATGATTTTCTGGCCAGGCTTGAAGTCCCCCCGAAAGATCAACTCCCGCAGCTGATCGAACACCTGATCGGAGATGCGTTTGGGGCTGATGGGTTTTAGCCGGATTTTCATTCGTTCAGGGTTTCCGCTAATAATTCGACGGGATGGCGTACGGCAATGTCCGCCCCGGCCTGGGAGAGCATGTCGGATATCTGGATCATGCAGGCCGGGCAGCCCGTGGCCAGCACATCCGCTTGGGTCGCTTTGATCTGGGCCGCCTTTTTCATCCCGATACCTTTGGAGATGTCGTAGTGCTGAAGGTTGAAACTGCCGCCCATGCCGCAGCACCAGTCGGATTCGGCCATCTCTTTGAGCTGGCAGCCGGATGCGGCTGCGATGACGTCCCGCGGCTGACCGGCAACCTTAAGGCTCTTCTTCAGATGACACGGATCGTGGTAGGTAACCAGACGAGCATGGTTCACCGAACCCCTCGGCGGCTTCAGTCCGACCTCGTCGATCAGAAACTGATTGATATCCATGGTCTGTCCGGCCAGACGTTCAGCGGCCTTGCGATGGCCGTCGGAGGCCATCTTGGGCCACACCTCGTGAATGGTCGACGTACAGGTGGCGCAAGCGGTGACCAGCAGATCGAAATCACCGCTCTCGAAGCGCTCCAGGTTGTGGGCCAACAGCTTGTGAAACGTGGTCAGATCGCCGCTGGACAGCGCCGGAATGCCGCAACAGCCCTGATTCTCCGGCAGGAAGATACCCACACCCAGATGGTCGAGCACTTTCACCGTGCTGTGGGCTATCTTGGGAAACATCTTGTCGATCAGGCAGCCGGTGAAGACGGCCACCCTGCGCCCGGAGGCACCGGCCGGGCGGTCGATGGACGGCACCTGTTTGTGAAAGGGCTCCGGCGCCAGGGTCCGGAAATGGCGGTCCTGGAGCAACGGCGACATCACGCGGGCACAGGAGGTACCCACGACCTCGTTGACCGGCCGGGTAAATATCTTCTGGAACCGGGCACCCCACTCGGTCATGCGGTCGAAGAGCGCCGGATTTGCGAGCATGCCCCTCAGGACCAACCGCTTGGCCGGGGACAATCCCATGGTGCCGGCCAGAATGGCCCGGGCCTTTAAAAATATCTCCTGTACACTGACGCCGCTGGGGCAGTTGGCGGCGCACGACCCGCACAACAGGCACTTGTTCAGCCGCTCGTAAACCCCTTCGGGATCATCGAACATGGATTCCATCAATCCGCTCAACAGGGCCAGTTTGCCACGGGCCACATCGGATTCGCGTCCGGTCTGATCGAATACCGGGCAAACCGACTGGCACATGCCGCACTTCATACAGACGACGAGTTGGTCTTCCAGTTCCCGCATCAGGCGGGCCAGTGCTTCCATTGATGCCATAACGCTAAGCTTTCGCGGCGATGATTTTGCCGGGGTTGAGGATGTTGTTGGGGTCCATGGCGTGTTTGATCCGGGATGAAAACAAGATCGTGCCCGCACTGGTCTCTTTTTCCAGATATTTGCATTTGGCCGTACCGGTACCGTGCTCGCCGGAGAGGGTGCCGCCCATTTTCAGGGCCTCGTCGAAGATGTCGTCAATGGCCTGTTCCACCCGCTCCCACTCGCCGGCGTTGCGCTTGTCGGTCAAGATGGTGGGGTGCAGGTTGCCGTCTCCGGCGTGGCCGAATGTGCCGATGGTGATATCGTAGCGCTTGGCGATCTGCCCGATGGCGGCCACCATATCCGGGATGCGGCTGCGCGGCACGGTGGCATCCTCCAGCACCAGAGTCGGTTTGAGTTGGGCCAATGCACTCAAGGCGGCCCGTCGGGCAGCCCAAACCCGGTCGCGCTCGGCTGCATCACGGGCCACGCGAATCGACGTCGCCCCCATGGATTTGCACAACGCTTCCACGCGTTCGGCATCCTCCTCGACCTGGGCGGCATGGCCGTCCAACTCCACCAGCAGCATGGCCGCCGCATCGGTGGGCAGGCCGGCCTTGCTGAAGTCTTCCACGGCGCGGATGGTGAAGTTGTCCAGAAATTCCAGGGTCGCCGGTACAATCCGGTTGGCAATGATGGCAGCCACGGCCTCCGAAGCTTTTTCCAGGGAGTCGAATACGGCCATCATGGCCTTGCGATGGGCCGGCAGGGGGATCAGCTTGAGGATGATTTCAGCGAAGACGCCCAGGGTGCCCTCCGATCCGACCATCAGCCCGGTGAGGTTGTAGCCGGTGGCGCACTTGACCGTCCGCGAACCCGATTTGACCAGATTGCCCTCCACATCGAAGAAACTCACCCCCATGACGTAGTCGCGCGTCACGCCATATTTGAGCCCGCGCAGGCCGCCGGCGTTTTCGGCCACGTTGCCGCCGATGGTGGAGACGGCCTGGCTGCCCGGATCGGGCGGATAGAACAGGCCCTTGGCTTCCACGGCGGCGGCCAGCTTGGCCGTGACCACGCCCGGTTGGACCACGGCATACATGTCGGCCTCGTTGATCTCCATGATCGATTTCATGCCATTGGTGACGATGACCACGCCGCTGGGCAGGGGCACCGTGCCGCCGCTCAGGTTGGTGCCGGCGCCGCGAACGGTGAGCGGCAGACCGTTGATGTTGCACAGGCGCACGGTCTGGCCCAGCGCCTCACTGGTGGTGGGCCGCACGATCAACCCGGGCTGAACCGGGTCGACCACGGCGGCATCGTAGGAGTAGGTGTGCAGGTCGGTGGCATCGGTCCAGGCGTTGTCTTCACCGACGATGCGTTTGAATTGTTGGACGAGGGATGGTTCGATCATTATCGGGGATCCTTGTTGCTGGAGAATTCAGGAGTCAGAATCCAGAATGTAGGAATGAGGGTGCTGCGCTTCGACTTTTATTAATTTGGATTGAGCCGAAGGCGAAACCATGGCTGAATTCTGTCTTCTGACTTCTGGATTCTTATGCATCTATTGCAAGAAACTTGAAACAATTCCAAGGCAGTAATTACTTGCGAATTAATACGATCAACTCCTTCGGCCCATGCACACCAAACACCAGGGTGAATTCGATATCCGCCGTCTTGGACGGCCCCGAGATCAGCAGGGCGTTGGTGGGCATGCCGGCAGACCAGTTTTCGGCGGCCATCATCTCGGCCAGCGAATTGTAAATGGTGTCGGCATCCAGCACGGCCACATGCACCGACGGCACCAGTGATATGAGCCGGGGCTCGTGTTCCGTGGGCCAGAGCACCACGGCCCCGGTGTCGGCCACTCCGCCGCGAACACTGGTGATCCCGGCATCGATTTGAAAGAGATCGTCTTTGAAGGTTTCCACCGGATCGGTGTAGGCCACCAGTTCGGGCCCTTGGTCGGTATCGGCCGACCAGGCCGATTCGACGGCCGGGCCGATGGGCGCTTGGGGGCCGTAAAGCAGCTGTTTCCAGCCCCTTTCCCGGGCCAGCTGCCTGAGCGCGTCGAGCCATGCATCGGCCTCGACGATATGAATTTCGGTGCGAATGGCCGACATCAACTCGGTCAAGCGTTCGATCCTGGCCTCCGGGTCGAGGGACAGCGGTGGCGGCAGCGGCGCGTCCGGCACTTGGGTGTCGTGGGTGCCGGAGGCGTGCAGACGGGTCATGATGCGTTCACGGGCGTTTTGGCTACTCATCTTTTACCCCCTCATGGCGGGCGCGTTCGTGCAGGCTGGTGGGGGCCACCCGGGGCGTCGTCCGAACCCGCGTCCATTTCGCCAGCGGACCGACCTTGGGCATGCGTTTGCCGAATTTACCCGCCAGGCGTGTGCCAATGCCGTTGAGCAGCGGCGATCGATTGACCAGTTCCCAGCCCTTCCACACTAAGGTTTCGGCCAGATTTTGCTTGTAGCCGCCGCCGGCCACCACGGCGCTGTCCTCCTGGTCATAGCTCTCGTTGCGCAAGCGGCGGATCAAATCGGGAATCGGAATCCGAACCGGGCAGACTTCACCGCAGGCACCGCACAGGCTCGAGGCCGTGGCCAGTACGCCGGCCTGCTTAAGGCCCTCCATCTGGGGGGTCAGTATTTTTCCGATGGGACCCGGATAGACGTGGCCGTAGGCATGACCACCGATGCGAACATAGACCGGGCAATGATTGAGGCAGGTGCCGCAGCGGATGCACAGCAACGTCTGCCGCAACTGCGGATCGGCCAGGATGCGTGAGCGGCCATTGTCCAAAATGATCAGGTGGACTTCTTTGGGGCCGTCTTTCTCACCCGGCTTGCGCGGGGAGCTGATCATGTTGACATAGGTGGTGATCACCTGTCCGGTGGCAGACCCGGTCAGCAGCCGCAGCAGGGGCGGTACGTCGGACAGTTTTTCGACCACTTTCTCCAGGCCCATGACGGCCACGTGCACATCGGGAACAGTGGTGCACATGCGGCCGTTGCCCTCGTTTTCCACCAACAGCAGGGTGCCGGTTTCGGCGATGGCGAAATTGACCCCGGAGAGTCCCACCGTGGCGCCGGCATAGCGTTTTCGCAGCACCTGCCGGGCGATGTCGGTCAGCTCCTCCACGTTCTCGGTGTAGGGGGTGTCCGGGATCTTGTCGTGAAAGATGGTGGCCACCTCATCCTTGTTCTTATGAATGGCCGGCACGATGATGTGCGAGGGCGTTTCGTGGTTGAGCTGAATGATGAATTCGCCCAAATCAGTCTCCACGGCCTCGATGCCTTTTTCTTCCAGGAAACGGTTGAGGTGCATCTCCTCGGAGACCATGGACTTGCCCTTGACGATGGCCGGGGCCTCGTGGCGCTGCATGATGTCCAGTACGATGTCGTTGGCCTGGGCCGTGTCCTCGGCCCAATGCACCTGGATGCCGTTGCGGCTGCAATTGGCTTCGAGCCGCTCCAGCAGCTGCGGCAGCTGTTTCAAAGCCCGGCGTTTGATGGCATTGCCGGCCGAGCGGAGCTGCTCGAGGGTTGCCGTGTCGGGAAAGACAGCCCGGCGTTTGTCGACCAAAATGTCCATGGCCTTGCGCAGGTTCTTGCGCAGTTGGTCGTCGGCTAGCGCCCCGTCGACGTTATGCTCGAAATCGAAGCGTTTTTTATTTTCCATGGGTTCTCTCCCAAAGGAACTCGGCCAGATGTTTACCTGCCACGGCAACACCGGCGTGCTCCATGGCTCCGGTGATGTTCATCAGGCAGCCGCAATCGCCGGCGATGACCGTCGAAGCACCGCTGCGGACGATATCTTCCACCTTGTCCTTGACCATGGCCGCCGAAATCGCCGGCTGCTTGACAGCAAATGTTCCACCGAACCCGCAGCATTCCGTCTCGCGCTCCAGTTCGACCAGGGTCACGTTTTTTAGTTGTTGGATCAGGGCCTTGGAATGCCGGATCACATCCATTTCGCGCAGGGCGTGGCAGGAGCTGTGCCAGGTGATGGTCACCGGGTCGCCGCCATCCTCGAAACTGGCACCCAGGATCGTGTTCAGATACTCAGAAAATTCATAGACCCGATCGGAAAACGCCTGGGCAGCGGCTGCGTCGGGGGTGCCGGCAAACAGTTCCGAGTAGTGGTGCTTCATCATGCCGGCGCAGGATCCGGAGGGCACCACGATCGGATAGGGTCGACTGAAGACCTCGATCTGTTTGCGGGCGACGGCCCGGGCTTCACGGGTAAAGCCACTGTTGTAAGCCGGTTGGCCGCAACAGCTCTGGCCCTGGGGAAACACCACCGTGACACCCTGGGATTCCAGCAGCTGGATGGCCGCCATCCCGGCATCGGGATAGGCGGCATCCACCAGGCAGGTGCCAAAGAAATAGACAGTTGGGGATTGGCTGGAAGACACGCTTTTTTGCATGTTGTCCCTTTCGTTCCGTTAGCGACCGACAGGCTTACGAGGCGCCGAAGAACAGCGCGGGCAGCCATGTGGTCAGACCGGGGAAAATCACCAGTATCGCCAGCCCGATCAGCTGAAGGATCACGAACGGCATGATACCTTTGTAAATGTGCATCATGGTGTATTCCGGCGGTGCCACACCCTTGAAGTAGAACAGCGCGTAGCCGAAAGGCGGCGTGACGAAGGAAGTTTGCAGGTTGACACACATGAGCAGCGAAAACCATAGGGGGTTGAAGTCGAGTTCCAGTACGATGGGCATAAAGATGGGCACGGTGATCAGCAAAATTGCCGCCCAGTCGATGAACATGCCCATCAGGAACACGACTTCAACCCCCTGTGGTTTTCGCTGCTCATGTGTGTCAACCTGCAGACCTCCTTTGTCACGCCGCCATTCGGCTACGCGCTGTTCTACTTCAAGGGTGTGGCACCGCCGGAATACACCATGATGCACATTTACAAAGGTATTATGCCGTTGATCCTTCAGCTGATCGGGCTGGCGGTACTGGTGATTTTCCCCGGTCTGACCACCTGGTTGCCTGCGCTGTTCTTCGGCGCCTCGTAAGCCTGTCGGTCGGCAACGGAACGAAAGGGACAACATGCAAAAAAGCGTGTCTTCCAGCCAATCCCCCACCGTCTATTTCTTCGGCACCTGCCTGGTGGATGCCGCCTATCCCGATGCCGGGATGGCGGCCATCCGGCTGCTGCAATCCCAGGGACTAGAAATCGTCTACCCCCAGGAGCAATCCTGCTGCGGCCAGCCGGCCTACAATTCCGGATTTATCAAACAGGCCCGGGCCGTGGCCCGCAAACAGATCCAGGCATTTTCCAAACCCTACCCCATCGTGGTGCCTTCCGGTTCCTGCGCCGGCATGTTGAAACACCATTACCCGACCCTGTTTGCCGGAACGGACGAGGAAGACGCCGCCCGCCGGTTCGCCGATCGGGTATACGAACTGTTCGAATACCTGACCA
>JAAUYD010081042.1_pt1 | contig 41225 bp, 31 predicted proteins | sample 7278101 | NCBI WGS metagenome assembly JAAUYD01 (sample SAMN14350128, study PRJNA611818) | marine sediment metagenome | isolation source: surface marine sediment (0.6m) | place: French Polynesia: Moorea | collected 2018-08
CCGAAGAGTTCGGCCAGAGCCGCATGTGACGCATGATCGTAGAGCGCGAGCGCCTCTTCGTAACGGGTCCGGCCTGCCATCATGCTCCCCGAGAAGAGTTCGATATCGCCCAGCAGCACCACCGCACAGACCCGACATGCCGAATCGCCCGACTGCCGCGCCAGGTCGTCGATCTCCACGGCTATTTCGCGTCCCGATTTCAGGTCACCACGTATGAAGTGGCATAGAAAGGCGCCTTGCAGCGCCCACGCCAACTCAGGCGGATTCTTGAGCTGTCCGCACAGTTCCCGGGCCCGTAGGTAGATGCGTTCGGTCTCCGGGGCAGCGTAACCCTTGCGGCTCATTTCCACGCTGCCCAGCGCAAGTAGCAGCCGTAGCTCATCGCGGGTGCGCTGCGCGCAATCCGTGAATTCGCTCAGCAGCTCGATCGCTCTGCTGTAATGATGGGCGGCCTCGGCATTGGCGGAACGATGCACGGCACGCCGACCCGCCGTTTCCCAGCATTCGATTGCCGTTTCGGTCAATCCGGCCTCAGTGGCGTGATGGGCCATGAGCTCCGGTTCGGCATCGAGCCGCTCCGGAAATTCGGTACGGATGACCTCGGCGATGCGCGCATGCAGCTGGCGACGTTTTCTGCTGAGCAAGCTCTGGTAAGCAGTGTCCTGTACCAGCGCATGCTTGAATGCATACGTCGGTTCCGGCGCCACTCGCCGCCGGAATACCATGCCGGCATCTTGCAGCTGCAACAAGGCCTGTTGCAGCGATTCGTCGGACTCGGTCGATAGCGCCTGAAGAAAGCGATATTCGAACTCGCGCCCGATCGCTGCCGCGGTCTGGGCGACTTCCTTGACCGGCGACAGCCGGTCGAGTCGCGCCATGAGCGAATCCCGCAGCGTATCCGGGATCGTCAACGATGGCAGCGGACCGGCGAGGCGATAGTGGTCGGTTTGTTCCTCCAGTGCAGCGGAATCCAGGATCGTCTTGGTGAGTTCTTCAACGAACAGGGGGACGCCGTCCGTCTTGCGCAGTATTTGCTCTTCGACCTCTTCGGGCAGCGCTTTTCCCGCCGCGACGTCCCGCACCACCGCTGAGCTGTGCCGGCGCGCCAGTCGGTTGAGGCTCAATTGAGTAACGTGGGGATAGTCGCTCCAGCGGGCCTGGAAATCGGGGCGGTGTGTGATCAGTAGCATCAGGCGATCGTCCTGCGCGCCCTCGATCACCATGTTCGCCAGTTCGAGCGTGGTTGGATCGAGCCAATGCGCATCCTCGAGCACCAGCAGAACGGGGCGGATCCGCGCAAGGCCGAGCAGTTGGGCGAGCAGTGCGTTCAGTAGCTGCTGCCTGTGCTGCTCGGTGCTTCCTGGCAACGGCGGATAGCGATCGTCACTCGGCAAGGACAGCAGATCGGCGATCGGCGGTAGCTCATTTTCCAGCGGTCGCCGTGTGATCTTGAGTATGGATTCGAGCTTCCCGAGTCTGTCTTGCGCCGAGGTATCCGGCGCAAAACGGGCGGCCCGTTCGAGCCAATTGATCGCCGGATATAGTGCAGTGTTGGCGTGGTAAGGCGAACATTGACAACGCAACACGAAGCTGGGTTTGTCGCTGAGTAATTCGGTCAGAGCACGCACGATACGCGACTTGCCGATGCCGGCCTCGCCCTCCAAGAGGACCACCTGGCCTTCGCCGCCTCGCACCTGCCGCCAGCGTTCGAGCAACAGATCCATTTCCTGGTCCCGTCCTCGGATAGGAGCCAGCGGCGCGGTATGGGCCGCTTCAAAGCGACCTTCGTGTGCCTTGAGGCCTTGGACGTGCCAAGCGTACACGGCCTCGGAGCAGCCACCGATTCGATGTGCTCCCAGTTCCGCACACATGAAGGCGTGGCCTGCCAGGTGATAGGTGCGTGGCCCGATGATCACCTGGTTAGGCTCGGCAAGGACCTGCAGACCCGTGGCGAGGATCGGCGCGTCACCGACCACGGTGTCCATTCCGATTCCGCCTCCGCCAGTCGTATCGCCCGCTACCACGAGGCCTGTGGCGATACCGACCTGGACGCGCAGCGCTATGTCTTTTGCGGGTCGCAGTGCACCGACCCGCGCGACCAGCTCGAGACCCGCGCGCACTGACCGATGTGCATCGTCCTCGTCTGCCTGCGGATAACCGAAGTAAGCAACCAGCCCTTCGCCAAGATGGGTCAACTGGCCGCGGTACTTCTGCACAACCTCATTTGCGACGGCCTGATAAAGCTGCACCGCTTCGAACGCCCCTTCTACGCCGAGCCGCTCTGTCAACTCGGCGGAATCCACGAGTTGGCACCGCAACACCGTCAGCTGGCGTCGCTCGGGCTCGGCCGGCGTCACGGCGTCGGGCGGACTGAGCGGCGCGTCGATGGCGTCACGCAGATCGCGTTGCGCTGGCTGCGGTTTCCACACCGGCACGTAGCAACCCTTCGGCAGATCGATCCGCAATGGGTCGTCACGTCCTTCTTCGGAGTAGTACAGCGCAAGTGTCCGGCGCAGCTTGCTCGCTTGCACGCGAACGATCGGCGATGTCTGGGGATCGAACGACGCGCTTCGCTCGAACACCTCCAGCCCGAGATTGTATTCCCGGAGGTAGTCTTGCCTGCCGGCGAGGGTTTCCTCGACGACATGGCGAAGCATTGCGGTCATGCGCGGCGACCTGGCGAACGACGGGCTCGCCAGGATCCGACCGAGGGCCGATCGCACGGCATCAGCCGTAGGTTCTGGGGCCTCGGCATTTGGCACGGCACTGTCGCCTTCGTTTGTCCCTGTCCGCCCGGTATCCGGCCCGGAGTTGCCCCCGCGGCCGTTCATGGCAGCTCCCTCCAAGTACGCTGAACTGCGAGCAAGTGCTTGATTCGGAGACCGTATTTCAGCGGCGCGGTCGTCGTGTGTGGCCGCGACTTACCGCTAGTTACTTATGTTTTTTTTGGCGCCAGCCAAAGTCTAGACGAAAGCCGAAACGAACCTCGGCAAAACCCGACTAACTTTGGGGACTGGCTGACTTGAACACCGCAAACTCTCTGATCGCCTGTCAAGACTGTGATGCGCTCTACCGTGAGCGTGAGCTGGCCGCGGGGGAGTCGGCCCGCTGTGTGCGCTGCGACGCGGTTCTCTATCGCGCCAGACCCAATGCCATTGTCAATGCGCTTGCGCTGACGACGACCGCCGCGGCGTGTTACGTGATCGCCAATGCCTTTCCACTGCTGGGTTTCAAGCTCGAGGGTCGGTTGCAGGAGAACGTGCTGCTCACAGGTGTCATAGAGCTGTGGAACGCCGGCATGTGGAGCCTTGCAGCGTTGGTGTTCTTGGCGAGCATCGGCGTGCCGGCGCTGCGCATTGTTGGACTGCTGTTTGTCTTGGTCCCGCTACAGATCGGCCGTACTGCGCCGGGCTTGCGCAGCGCGCTTCGTTACCTTGAGTACCTTCATCCCTGGGCGATGGTCGAGGTGTACATGCTCGGTTTGTTGGTGGCGATCGTGAAGCTGTCCGATCTTGCGGCCATTGTCTTCGGTACGGCGCTGTATGCCTTCGTCGCGCTTATGCTGGCGTTGGCTGCGGCTGATGTGGCGCTGGAGCCACGCGACCTCTGGCGGCGCGCCCGCGCGGTATCACAGGCATGAGCGCACGTGCGATCAACACGACGGCCCGCGCACATGGACTCGCGCGATGCCACGTATGCGGTTGGCTTGGGCGCATGCCCGGCGAGTCAGTCGCCGGCCATCCGCACTGTCCCTGCTGCAATGCCCTCGTGCACATGCGAAAACCCGATAGCCTGTCGCGCACCTGGGCACTCATCGCCGCGGCCTGCGTGCTCTACATCCCGGCCAACGTCCTGCCGATCATGACGGTCGTACGCCTGGGGCACGGCGATCCACACACCATCCTTGGTGGCGTCCGGGAGCTCATCCATGGTGGCCAGTGGCCGCTTGCGGCTCTGGTGTTCTTTGCAAGCGTACTGGTACCGATGTTGAAGCTGTTCGGCCTGAGCTATCTCGCGTACTCGGTGCAGCGCGGCTGGCGCTGGCGCGCGGCAGACCGCACACGATTGTTCCGCATCGTCGAAGGCGTGGGTCGTTGGTCGATGATCGACATCTTCATGATCTCCATATTGGTGGCATTGGTAAAACTCGGTGCCGTAGCGACCATCGAGCCGGGCGCCGGTGCCACCTTCTTCGCTGCCGTCGTGGTCATAACGATGTTTGCAGCCGAGAGTTTCGACCAACGCCTGGTCTGGGATGTCGCCCACGCCCGGCATGCACGTCCTGATCAGCACCACAGGAGCACATCATGAATCCCCATTCGCCCAACCCGCCTGCTGCACCCGATGCGCCGACAATCCACGGCGAGGGGCCGCCTGACGGGAATGTCTCCGCTGCGCAGCCTTCGTTTGCAGAGGTTGCGATTTCCGGTCGCCGCATGCCATCCATCGTCTGGTTGATCCCATTCGTCGCCATACTCATCGGCGGCTGGCTGACCTATCAGACGATCACCGAGAAAGGGCCGACGATCACGCTGACGCTGAAGAACGCAGATGGCCTCGAAGCGGGCAAGACCCGCGTCAAGTACAAGTCGGTGGACGTCGGTCTGGTTGAGGCAATCGAGATCAGTGACGACCTGCAGCACGTTATCGTCACCGCGGTTCTCGACAAGGATGCGACGCCTCACCTGACCGATGGCACCCGCTTCTGGGTAGTGCGCCCGCAGTTCAGCCTGACTCGCGTGTCGGGTCTGGACACGCTGATCTCTGGTGCCTACATCGCTGTCGAGCCAGGCGAGGGTGCACCACGACGCGCCTTCACCGGTCTGGATGTGCCGCCGGTCGTACGGCGAAACGTGCCCGGTAACAAGTACGTGCTTACCGCCGGGGAGCTTGGTTCGGTCGGGCCGGGTTCGCCGATCTACTATCGGCAGATGCGTGTCGGCGAGGTACTCGGATACGAGCTCACCGACGACGACCAAACCATCGAACTTCATGTGTTCGTGGAATCGCCGCATCACCGGCTGGTGCGCGATGGCACCCGCTTCTACAGCGTCAGCGGTATCGATGTGGCGATGGGCGCCGATGGAATGACGGTGCGTACAGCGTCGCTCGCCGCGATTATTGCTGGCGGCATCGCGTTCGATACACCGGATCATGCGGCACCCGGCGCGCCGGACGGCACCGTCTTTGCGCTGCATCCAAATCGCAAGGCTGCCGATGCGCCGGTGTTCACCGAGCAGCTTCCCTACGTACTCTATTTCGAGGATTCGGTACGCGGCCTCCAGGTGGGCGCCCCGGTCGAGTTTCGTGGTATCCGCGTCGGCGAAGTAACAGATGTGCGGCTCGAGTTCGATACCGCGAACTCGGCGCTCCGCATCCCGGTCACGATCGCCATTGAACCCGGGCGCGTTCCGGACATCGACGGGAACCGTCAGTCGACGATCGAAGAAGCCCGCGCAGCAATCCAGGCGCTGGTCGATCAGGGGATGCGTGCGCAGCTGGAGACAGGCAATCTCATCTCTGGCGCACGCTTGATCGCGCTCGATCTGCATCCCGACGCGCCGCTGCGCCTTGCCGATGTCGGCAGCCCTCATACCCAGCTGCCCACCATCGATTCAAATCTCAGCGCGCTGAGTCATTCCGCGTCGCGTGTGCTCGCCAAGCTGGGCGACCTTCCGCTTGATCAGCTCGTCACGGAGTTGACCAGTACCATGCAGGGTATCAACGCCCTGGTACGTGGTCCGCAAGTCCCCGCCGCAATCGAGTCCGCGAACCAGACATTGGCCTCGTTCGGTCGCCTCGCGCGCAACGTGAATTCTCAGGTTAAGCCTCTCGCGACCAGTGTTGGAGAAACTTCCGATGCCGCGAACGCGACGCTACGTCAGATGCGCGAGTCCCTCGGTGCGTTCGCGCAAGGCGCACCGATGCGGATCGAGACGCTGCAGATGCTAGAGGAGGGTGCGGCTGCGGCACGCTCGATCCGCATCCTCGCCGACTATCTGGAACGCCATCCGGAGGCCCTGATCAGCGGCAAGGGTGGCTAACACCAGTCGCCCGCTCGCTCGAGGAGAATTGCCATGAAGACCCGTATGCCCATGATTGCTCTATCGCTAGCCGCGGTGCTCGGTGTCGCAGCATGCGCAAGTACCAAACCGACAAGCTTCTTCCTGCTACAGCCGATTACCGCCACAACCGGGGGGGAAGCTGTGGCCGACCACGCCCGAGCGCGCGTGCTCGGGATCGGGCCAGTTGAGCTACCAGGACATCTGGATCGGCCGCAGATCGTCACGCGTGGCACGGGCAATCGCCTGGAAGTCGCCGAGTTCTCGCGCTGGGCCGAACCCTTGCAAGAGAACGTGACGCGGGTGCTCGGGGAGAATCTGGCAACGTTTCTACCAGGCGACCGGATAGCGTCCTTCCCGTGGACAAGCGCTGGCGCGATCGACTATCAGGTGACCGTGGAAATCAGCCGGTTCGACGGCGTCGTCGGAGACGACAGCACCCTGACTGCGCGCTGGCAGGTCCTTGCTCCCGCGACCGGTGACATCGTCATGACCCGCAATACGAACGTCAGTGTGCCCTCCGAGAGCGCGGATCACGGTGGCACCGTCGCCGCAATGAACCAGGCGCTTGACGCATTGAGCAGGGAGATCGGAGAGGGACTGCGTTCGATTCTGCTGGCAGGCATTCCCCGAAATGACGCGCGGCGCACGCCGAACACCCCGGGCAGCTAGCGCGATGAACATTTTCACCCGCATACCACTGTCGCCGGCGGTGCACCCGGTGCCGCGACTCACCGTTACTTACTTCTGCGATTCCGTTCATCGGCCAATGCTGGGGTTGTGGTCCGTACCAATCACGCGGAGATCTGAATCATGAGCGCCGAAGGTGAGGCGACGCTGAGCAAAGCGATCAAATCTGCCGATCGCGACAAGTGCATGGGCCGACAGCCCGGCGAGGTCACCCTGATGCATCGGGTGCGCCCCGGGCAGGAGACCGTGGTCGCGGCGCTGCTGGATTCTGCCCAGTTCTGTGACCGCGTCCGTCATCTCGAAGGTGTGCACTTCCTGCGCCTGTTCGCGATCGACGGTGGTACACGGTTGGTGTTCTGCGGCGATTTCGATGCCCCGCCCGAAGACCGTTTCGCCCGCCTTTGCCTGCGCTATCAGATGCAGCTGGACGAGCTCTGGTCGCACTGCACGGGCTTTCCTGCCGGCGGCATCGCGGATCTGCAGGCCTTCTCCGCCTTTGTCGCCACTGGTCTGCAGCCGTGCGGCTTTCGTTACAGCGCTTTCCCCCAAGTCACGGTCCGCCAGATCCAAAAGGCGCTGGATTGGAAACGCAAGACCGTCAGCTTTCAGATCGAGTTGGCCAAGAAACCGAAGTCAATCTGATCAATGGAATCGAACGCGAGAGGACACGACATCATGATCACGCACACCGGAATCAAACGCAGCGGATTCGTTGTTTCGCTGTGCCTGCTGGGTACATCGCTCGTGGGCTGCGATACAGCGCGCACCGACGAATCGGCCAGGTCCCACGCACGGCCGGTGTCCTACATGACACTCGAGCAGACCGACCCGAGCCGCCGCTCGCTGGTTGCCGGATCGGTCGAAACCTGGAAGAAGGAGCTGGTCGGTTTCCAGGTCGACGGCCGCGTCACTTTCGTCAACGAACCGGGAGGCGACGCCCGCGGTCGGGTCGTCGGTGAGGACGGCGCGATGCTCGAAACCGGGACCCTACTGGCGTCGGTCGAAGACGAGCGCTACCGCCTGCGCGTCGAAGAAGCGCAGGCCCGGGTCACCGGACTCGAGGCCGAAGCCACAGCGGTGCGCATCGACATCGAGAAGACCATCCCGAGCGAGCGCCAGGAGGTGCGCGCTGAGTATGATCGCGCGAAGGCAGACCTCGTGCGGCAGCGCCGACTGAAGAAGTCGGGTGCGGGTGCGCAAAGGCGGGTCGACGAGGCGCGTGCCCAGTTCAGGGCTGTCGAGGCACGGCTCGCCCAGGTAGACGCAAAGGTCGAAGAGCGCAAGTCCCGGCTCGCGGCCACCGAAGCGCAGGTGGCCGAGGCCCGCGAGGTCTTGCGACAGGCGCAGATCGATGCGGCCGACACTCGGCTCCATGCGCCTTTCGATGGTCAGATCTCCAAGGTACACGTGATCCCTGGCGGATTCGTGGAACGGGGCCAGCCTGTGGTCACGCTGCAGATGATGGACCCGATGAAGGTTCAGGTGGCGGTGTCGTCCGAGACCGATCAAGACGTGAATTACAACGACCTGATGAAGGTATACGTCGACGGTGTGACGGAGCCGCTGCAAGGGTGGGTGTGGAACAAAGACGCGGTCGCCGACGCCGCGACCCGCACCTTCGTCGTCACCCTGCTGGTCCGCAACCGTCAGGTCGAGGTCGGCCTGCCGTCCTCGCTCGAGGGTAAGAATTTTCACCGCACGCCCGACCTGTGGAGCTTGGAGTCCGAGCGCGGCGAAGGAGATGCGCCCTTCTTCACGAACAGCGAGACGTTGCAGCAGGACGATCAGGGGTACTTCGTATGGCGCGTTGAAGGATTGACCGTCGCCGATCTCGGGCACGACTTCGATCCAGTGTTTCGCGTGCGCAAGATCAGGGTCACGCCGGGAGAACGGCTGCTGCGTTACCTACAGGTCTTCACCTATCGCGAACTTGCGGATCTGGGAGACCTGAACCCGAGAACCGATCTATTGGCCGGCAGACTACCCGCCCACGTCGAGGATGGCGATACGGTGTTCCTGTCACGCAAGCGCTGGCTGCTGCGGCCCGGGCAGCTGGTCATCGTCGACCTGCAGCACGGTCGATTACCAGCGGGCTTCTATGTGCCGGCCGAGGCAGTCACCAGGGACGACGAAGGCCACCATGTCTACCTGGTGGGGCAGCAGGAAAACGGCGAACAGCGGGCGACCCGGGTGCCAGTGCGCGTCGGTGCCAGCGCCGGCACCCTACAGGCGATCGAGCCAGCCGGGAGTGCCTCACTGGACAAGGGCATGAAGCTCATCGTCGAGGGCGTGCATTACCTGCGCGATGGTGACGCGATCAACGCCTTCAGCGAAACGGAGCAGACGCTATGAACCTGCCCAAGTTTGCCCTCGAACACAAACCGATTGTCTTCGGCTTCGCGCTGATGCTGCTTGCCTGGGGAACGAGTGTGTTTCTCGAGGCGCCGCGACGTGAGGATCCGGAGTTCACCATTCGCGAGGCGCTTGTGGTGACCGACTGGCCAGGTGCCACGGCGCAACAGGTCGAAGAACTGGTCACGGACAAGGTCGAAAAGGCCGCTGCCAATATCAAGAAGGTCCGCCGGGTGCAGTCCTGGAGTTCGGTGGGGCGGTCCGTGGTCCAGGTCACGGCGGTCGATGAGGTCACCGACATCCAGGAGGTCTGGACCAAGTTGCGCGCGGCGATGAGCCTGGTCGAGCCGACGTTGCCGCAGGGTGCCCTGCCACCGACGGTGGACGACAACTTCGGCGATACCGCGGCCCTGATCCTCGCCTTGCACCAGAACCCCGAATCCGCAGCGCAGCGGCGTTACACGGCGCGGGAACTCGAGGACTTCGCGAAGCGCCTGCGTGATCGACTGATGGACCTGCGGCCGACCGAACCGGGGCCGGACGGGCGTCCGGTGCCGATCACGACCGAACCCGCCTATGTGGCGCGCCTCGACCTGTACGGTGTGCAGCGCGAGGTCATCTATCTGGAGACCGACGCCGGGAACTGGAGCCAGCTCCAACTCAGTGCGGACGAGTTGCAGGCCTTGCTCGAAGAGCGCAACGTCATCGCCCCGGCCGGTGTGTTCAACACAGCAGACTATCGCATCAATACCCGGCTCTCGGGCAGCTTCGATGCGACGCGCGAGATCGAGCGGGCGGTGGTCGGTCGGGTGGCCGCAGGCGCCGAATCGCCGGGCCGACAGACGCTGGCGGAGCTGGTACGCGATCTGCAGGCCGGCGAGGGCGTCGATGCGGGACAGCCGTCGGCCTTCGAGGTGCCGGTTCACCTGCGTGACGTGAGTATCCGGGTCAGCCGAGGCTACGCGGATCCGCCCGACGCGCTGGTGCGTTACGGTGGCCCTGAGGCTTCCGCGGAGGCGATCGTGCTCTCGTTCACGATGAAGCCGGGCCAGAACATCAGTTGGCTGGGCGATGCCGTCGACGGGTTGCTGGCCGAGGCAAACACCACTTTCCTCCCGCCGGACGTCGAGGTGGTCAAGGTCTCGGACCCGCCGCTGTTTGTGCAACAGAAGGTGAACGACGTGGTCAGCAACCTGCTCCAGGCCATTGGCTTGGTGCTGTTGATCCTGGGTCTGCTGGCCGGGTTGCGCGTCGCATTGGTTACCGCCGCCGCGATCCCGCTGATCATGCTCAGTGCGATGGCATTGATGCGCCTGTGGGACATACAGATCGAGCAGATTTCGCTCGCGGCGCTGATCGTCGCGCTAGGGCTTCTGGTCGACAACGCGATCGTCACGTCCGAGAACACCACGCGTTTTCTGAATGCCGGGATGCCGCGCAAGCAGGCAGTCATCGAGGGCTGCAACCAGGTCGGTGGTTCGCTGTTGTGGTCCTCGCTGACCACCATCGGGGTGTTCATCCCAATGGCGTTCGCGTTGCCTGGTGATCTCGGAGAATATGTGTTCAGCCTGCCGGTCGTGGTCACCCTGACCCTGCTGGTGAGCTGGTTGAGCGCTATGACGGTGACGCCGATCCTGAACAGCTATCTGCTGGCGCCATCTGACGGCCGATTGCCGATTGTCGCGCTGTTTGCCTGGATCTGGCGCCGTCTGGGCGGTGGCAAAGGGAACGACACGTCGGGTCATGTCGTCGGGAGATCGAACAGCGGGGGCTGGTTCAAGCAGGTCTGTCGCTTTGCGATTGTCGCACGCATCCCGACCATTGGCGTCGCGTTTGCGCTGCTTGTCGCAGCGCTGATGTTACCGGTGAAGCCGTCATTCTTTCCGTTCTCCGACCGTAATCAGCTGGTCGTCGATATCTGGTTGCCAGAGACTGCGCCCATCTACCGCACGGACGAGACTGCACAGCGGGTCGAGACGCTGGTGCGCCGCCTGAGTGGCACCACGTGGCAGGACGGTGCCTGGGTGACGTTGACCGACCAGGATGGTCAGCCCGCTGAGCGCCTGCACAACATGGTGGTCTATGTCGGTGCCGGCGGACCACGTTTCTACGTGGGCCTGAATCCGGGTCCGGATTCACCCCATTACGCCAACATCGTGATCAACGCCAAGGATCGGGAGCAGGTGCAGTCATACGTCGCGGACATCCGTCGCGCCGCCTGGATCGGGATCGACAAGCCGGGCGATCCCGACTACCTGCCGCCGGTAGCCGGGGCCCGGGTCGTGCCGAAGCAGCTGGTCATGGGCACGCCGGTGTCCTCGCCGATAGAGTTCCGGCTCACCGGTCCACGGCTCGCCAACGAGCAGGTGCTGCGCCACTACGGCGAGCAGATCAAGGACGTGCTGCGCGACAGCGGCCTGGTGTGGGACGTGCACGACAGCTGGGGTGCTCGCGGCCTGCAGCTCGACGTGAACCTGGAGACCGACCGCGCCAACATGGCGGGTGTCACCAACGACACCGTGGCCAACACCCTCAACGCCTACTACAGCGGTCTCTATCTGACGACTTTTCGCGAGGGCGACCGGCAGCTTCCCGTCATGCTGCGGCTGCCGCCCGAGCAACGCCGGTCACTGGAGAGCATCCAGAGCGCTTTCGTCGAGGGCTACACCGGCAAGGTGCCGTTGGACTCGGTGGCGGACTTCGAACTGACCCGCGTCCCCGTGCAGATCACCCGCTACCAACGTGAACGGACCATTCGCGTGCAGGCGCGGCCCGAGCCCGGGCTGCTGGCGCGGGATATTCTGGCGCAGCTCAAACCTGCGATCGATGCCATCAGCGCACAGTTGCCACCTGGCTATCGTATCGTCGACGGTGGCATCGAGGAGGAAGCGGCGCGCGGCGAACGGGCCAACTCAGTGGCGCTCGGCATTGGTGTGCTATTGGTGATCTTCTGCCTGCTGCTGCAGTACAACTCCGCGGTCAAGCCAATGCTCATCGTGCTGACAGTCCCGTTGTCGATTATCGGTGCGATGTTGGGGCTGTGGCTGCGCGGGATCCCGCTGGGCTTCATGGAAACGCTGGGGTTCCTCGCCTTGTTCGGCACGGTGCTCAATGCCGCGATCCTGATGATCGATTTCGCCGAGCAGCTGATCAGGGAGAAGCTCGCCAAGGGCGAGGGCTTGGCCGTGCCCGGTCAGCGCGCCTACTGTGGGCTGACGCAAGAGGCATTCCGTGACTGCCTGGCCGAGGCCGGGCAGGCGCGCATGATGCCCATTTTCATGACCACGGCAACCACGGTGGCAGGCCTGATGTCGCTGATGTTTGGCGGTGGCCCGTTGTTCATGGGGCTGGCGACCGCGTTCGCCGTCGGGCTAATCATCGGTAGCGCCATCACGTTGCTGGTGCTGCCGGCCCTTATCGCATTGTTCGTCGAGAACTTCCGGTACCCGCTGGTCACGCCAGAGACGCTCGAGGCGCCCGAGTCAAGGGCCCAATCGGCCGTGGCGCAAACGGCATGATGCTCGCTGTGAATCGGTCAGCACGAGGAGCGAAGGAAATGGACAATGACCAACAGTTTCCCAGATGCTGGGCGGGCCTGCGCTTGCTTTCCAGTCTGCTGTTGATTGTGCCGCTTGGCGGCTGCGCCAAACTGGGGCCCGACTTCACCAAACCGCCGGCGCCAGTCGCCAAGGACTGGCTGGAATCCGATCCCCGGCTGAAGCGTGATGCGGCGGAACTCCGGACCTGGTGGAAACTCTTCGAGGATCCGGTGCTGGACCGCCTGATTGATGCCGCGCAGGCGCAAAACCTGCCGTTGCAGATCGCCGGGCTGCGGATACTCGAGGCTCGCGCCGGGCTCGGCATTGCGCTGGGGCAGCGCTATCCGCAGGTGCAGCAGGTCGGCGGTGGCGCGATCTTCGAGCGGTCCAGCGATAATCAGGTGAACACGGCCGGTACCGACAGCAGCGCATGGACGTACGATGTCGGTTTCGACGCGGCCTGGGAATTGGACCTGTGGGGGCGCTTCCAGCGCGGTATCGAATCCGCTGACGCGAGCCTGCTGGCCTCGGTCGCCGACTACCAGGATGTCCTGGTGTCGCTGACCGCCGAGGTGGCGAACGCCTACCTGACGGTACGCACCTTCGAGGAGCGCATCGCGTTGGCGAATGAGAATGTTGCCATTCAGCGCCGCGGAGTGGCACTGGCGGCGGCCCGCTACCGCAATGGTGAAACCACCGAGTTGGACCTACAACAGGCCCGTGCCCTGCTCAACGACACCCGGGCGACGATACCGCTGCTGGCGGCAGGGCTGCGCCACGCGCAGAATGCCCTGGCGACCCTGCTGGGCGAACCGCCGGGACAGGTGCAGGGCATGCTCGTCGGGCAGCCGGCGATCCCGCGCGCCCCAACCGAAGTGGCGGTCGGTTTGCCGGCCGAACTGTTGCGGCGGCGTCCGGACGTACGCCGCGCTGAGCTAAGAGCGGCGGCCCAGAGCGCCTTGGTCGGCGTGGCCACGACCGACCTCTATCCGCGCTTCACCCTGATCGGATCGATCGGGCTCGCCGCGAGCAGCGGCACCAACACGACACGCAGCGGCGACAACGGTTTCGACAAACTGTTCGATGCGGACAGCCTCACGTTCGTCGGCGGTCCATCGTTCACTTGGAATCTCTTCAACTATGGCCGAATAAAGAACAGTGTGCGGGTGCAGGACGCGCGACTGCAGCAGTTGTTGGTCAACTATCAGGAAACCGTGCTGCGGGCGGCCCGCGAGGTCGAGGACGCCATGGTGGGTTACGTGCGCTCGCAGGAACAGGTGCGCTTCCTCGCCGCCAGCGTAACCGCGGCCAGGCGCGCCGTGGATATCTCGCTGCTGCAGTATCGTGACGGCGCGGTCGATTACCAGCGGGTGCTCGACTCGCAGAATAGCCTCGTCACACAACAGGACCTGTGGACTAAGACCCGAGGCGACGTGACGCGCAACCTCGTCGCCATGTACAAGTCCCTCGGCGGCGGCTGGCAGATTCACGAGGGGCGGCCGGTCGTGCCTCAGCAGATCCGCGACGAGATGCGGCGGCGTACCGATTGGGGCGGCCTGTTGGAACCATCGGCGCCCGATGGTCCCGCCAGCTGACACTGGCCAGCGCAAGGTCGCCCGCTAACGGCGCACTGCACGATTCGTCAACCTCCGCGACACAGGTATCACTGTCATGATCGGACTCGCCGACCGCTTGGGCCCCGCCCATCCATTCAGTCGCCTTGTGGGTATCGCCGATGCAAGGCGCTGTACTCTGCTGCTCGCGTGCCTGGTGCTGCTGCTGGTCCTTTATCCCTATCTCGATGGGGAGGGGGTGGCGCCGGGGCTGCTGCTCGAAACGATTACCAGTGCGGTCCTTCTCGCGGGCCTGTACGCCATCAGCCGCCGAAGCTGGGAGTTGTTCGCGGGCTTGATGCTCATCGTGCCGGCATTGTTCGGCAACTGGTCCGACGCGCATGCCACCGCATCGCTACCCGAGCTGGTCATGGTCGCCAGCGAGACTGTTTTCTTCGCCTTCATGACCGTCATGATCTTGCGTTACGTCGTCAGCGATCGCTTGCTGGTGGGCGACCGCCTTCAAGGGGCCCTGAGCGCCTATCTGCTCCTCGGTTTGTTGTTTTCGACCGTCTTTGAATTGCTGGAAATGCTGGCCCCGGGCAGCCTGCATTTCCCCAACGGGCCACCGACGTGGTCAGACTACCTCTACTTCAGTTTCGTCACGCTGACGACACTGGGTTACGGCGACATCGCACCGGTCACGCCCGAGGCGCAGTCGCTGGCCATCCTGCAGTCGACCACGGGTGTGCTGTACGTTGCCGTGTTGGTTGCCTGGCTGGTGAGTGCACTCAGAGAGCCGGCTGGTCAGGTGGCGGCCAGCAGCCAATTGGCAATCGAAGAGCCGACGAAAGAGGAATGCCGTACAGCGACGCGCAAGACGCGCGATGGTTGAGATCTTGCGCGACGGCAGGCGCCACTTGGGCCGCGATGGGGAATCACATCAAGCCAAGAAGACACTTCGGTGTGATTCTAGAAGTAGCGTTTAATTACCGGAAAAAAAGTAATAATTGATGAAACCAACGGGATTATTCGGCTGATAACCTCGCCTGACGAGTCGCTGCCGCAAGGCGGCAACACCCTTCGGCACCTTCCGGTGCCTCGTCGAACACGGCTCAGCGCACTCGTCACTCCCGCGGACCGCGGACCGCAAAAACGCCAAAGGGCCGCCGAATGGCGACCCTTCGTCGTTGGTGGAGGCGGCGGGAGTCGAACCCGCGTCCGTAAGTCCTCTGCCATCGGCTCTACATGCTTAGTCGTGTCAATTGTCTTTAACCCGGATGCCGCCCGACCGACAGGGCATACACCAGGGCGATTCCGGTAAGGGTTTTAGCGATTCGGCCCCGGACGTGCGTCGTCGCGATCTTGTGAGATATGACGCCTGAGTGCCCCGAAGGACGCTGGACGCACAAGCACGGCTCCAGTCAGACGGCACCCTACCGGGTATTAAGCGGCGAGTGCGTAGTTGTCGTCGTTGGCAACTATGAGTTTGCGAACGGTTTAACGAGGAATTTCGCACCTCGGCATGCACCTCAGGTTTCGCTACCCACGTCGAATGCCGTGTCGCCCCCTGAGCACTTCTAAGACAGTCTTTGTCCTGGAAAGTTCTCAAAGCTTAGCAGCTCCGGGTCGGCTCGGCACCGGTCAGCCGTGCTTGAACAGGCGCTGTTTCTCGCGCTGCCAGTCGCTCTCTTTGGAGTCGGCGCGCTTGTCGTGCAGCTTCTTGCCCTTGGCGAGACCGACCTCGAGCTTGGCGCGGCCGCGCTTCCAATACAGTGCCGTCGGCACCAGGGTGAATCCCTTGCGCTCGACGAGGCCGATCAGGCGGTTGAGTTCTTCACGATGCATCAGCAGCTTGCGCGTTCGCATCGGGTCGGCGTTGACATGGGTCGACGCGGTCGGCAGCGGCGTGATCGTCGCGCCGAACAGGAAGGCCTCGCCGTCCTTGATCGTGACATAGGCCTCGGTCAGGTTGATCTTGCCGGCACGCAGGCTCTTGACCTCCCAGCCCTGCAGCGCGACGCCGGCCTCGTAACGGTCCTCGATGAAGTACTCGTGCCTGGCTTTCTTGTTCAGCGCGATCGTCGCGCCGCCGCTGCCGGCGGCCTTTTTTGCCTTCTTCGCCATGGCGCGCGAGTGTAGCACGGTGATTGCAGCGGTCCCGATTGTGCCTTGTTTGTACGCGATCGATCCGCGAAAATCGACGATCTCCAGCGGGGACAGAATCGAAGGGACTGGGCATCGATGGCGGATCAACGGGTTTCTGTGCACGGAATGTGGTCGTCGCGGGCCGTGTTCATCATGGCGGCGGTCGGCTCCGCGGTCGGTCTCGGCAACATCTGGAAATTCCCCTACATCACCGGCGAATACGGCGGCGGCGCGTTCGTCGTCGTCTACCTGCTGTGTATCGCGCTGATCGGCATCCCGGTCATGATGGCCGAGATCCTGCTTGGACGACGCGGCCGGTCCAGCCCGATCGGCACGATGCAGCGGCTGGCGCGCGAGGAGAACGCGTCGAACGCCTGGGTGCTGCTCGGTTACGGCGGGGTCGTCGCCGGTTTCCTGATTCTGTCGTTCTACAGCGTGATCGCCGGCTGGGCACTGGCGTACGTGTTCCAGGCAGCCAGTGGCGGCCTCAACGGCATCAGCGCGGAAGGCGCCGAGGGCCTGTTCGGCGGCCTGGTCGGTTCGCCGGGGCAGCTGCTGCTGTGGCACTCGCTGTTCATGCTGATGACGGTCGCCGTGGTCGCGCGCGGCGTGCGCCACGGTCTCGAACGGGCGATCACGATCCTGATGCCGGCGCTGTTCGTGATGTTGGTCATCATGGTCGGCTACGCCTACGTCGAAGGCGACTTTGCGCGCGGCGCCGCGTTCCTGTTCAACACCGACTTCGCCAAGGTGTTCCAGCTGTGCACCGGGCCCGCCGAGGCACTCGACTGCAGCTTCAGCGGTGAGCCGCTGCTGGTCGCGATGGGGCACGCGTTCTTCACGCTGAGCCTCGGCATGGGCGCGATCATGGCCTACGGCGCCTACGTGCCGGAGCGCGCATCGATCACCGGTGCGACGATCACGATCGCGGCCGCCGACACGCTCGTCGCGTTGCTGGCGGGCCTGGCGATCTTCCCGATCGTGTTCGCCAGCGGGCTCGAGCCGTCGTCCGGCCCAGGCCTGATCTTCCAGTCGCTGGCGATCGCGTTCGGCGGCATGCCCGGCGGGCAGTGGTTCGGCACGATCTTCTTCGTGCTGCTGGTGTTTGCCGCGTGGTCGTCGTCGATCTCGCTGGTGGAACCCGCGGTCGCCTGGCTGGTCGACACGCGCGGCTGGCGGCGCGGGTCGGCGGCGCTGCTGATCGGCCTGACTGCGTGGACGCTGGGCATTGGCTCGGCGCTGTCGTTCAACCTGTGGTCCGGCCCCGAGTACCAGCTGTTCGGCAAGACCTTGTTCGACCTCAAGGATTTCCTTGCGTCGAACATCATGCTGCCGCTCGGCGGGCTGTTCATCAGCCTGTTCGTCGCCTACAGCGCCGGTCGTCACATGGCCCTCGACGAGCTGTCGATCCAGCGCCAGCACCTGTTCAACCTGTGGTGGTTCGTGATTCGCTACATCGCCCCGCTGGGGATCGTCGTCGTATTCCTGAACTCGATCGGGGTGTTCTGACTTGGCGCGAGTCGAGAAATCGGCGCTGGTGCCGTACTCGGCGCAGGCGATGTTCGACCTGGTCGCCGACGTGGAACGCTACAAGGAGTTCCTGCCCTGGTGCAGCGACTCGGCGCTGGTGTCACGCAGCGACGGCGAGTTGTGTGGCAGGATCGAGGTGTCGAGGCTCGGCATCACCCAGGCGTTCACGACCTGCAATTCGCTCGATCCGCCGGGCCGCATGGGCATCGCGCTGCACGAAGGCCCGTTTCGCCACCTGCACGGCGAATGGCGCTTCGTGACATTGCGCGACGACGCCTGCAAGGTCATGTTGACGATGGACTTCGAGTTCGCCGGCAGGCTGATCGATGCGGCCTTCGGCAAGGTGTTCCGCCAGATCGCCAACTCGCTGGTCGAGTCGTTCGTGACACGCGCCCGGGACGTCTACGGTGAGTGACCCGCAGATCACCGTCGAAGTGGTCTTCGCCAAGCCCGGCGAGCAGGTGCTCGAACAGCTGCGGGTGCCGGCGGACGCGACGGTCGAGGCCGCGATCCGGCGCTCCGGGATCCTCGAGAGGTTTCCCGAGATCGATCTCGGGGCCAACAAGGTCGGTATCTTCGGCAAGGCGACCAAGCTCGGCGAGGGGCTGCACGACGGCGACCGGATCGAGATCTATCGGCCGCTGATCGCCGACCCGAAAGAGGCGCGCAAGAAGCGTGCAGCGGAGGGCAAGGCGATGAAGAAGGGGGCCCGCGACAAGGCGCCGGGGTAGCCCGGTGCGGGCTCAGTCGTCGCTCAGGCCGACCAGATCCAGTGCCTTGTCCCACAGGGTCCGCTTCGGCGGCACCCAGTCGGGCACGCTGACCACCACTTCCTGCTTCGGCGGCTCGCGCTCGCTCTCCGGCTGCGGCCGCATGTCACCGGCGATCCGCACCAGCCGGTCCTGCTCGAAATAGACCGTGACGCGGCGCTGTTCCGACGGCGTACTGCCACGCCCTAACGTATAGGCGTAGTCCCAGCGATCGGCGTGGAACACGTCGGTCAGCATCGGCGTGCCGAGCAGGAAGCGCACCTGGCGCTTGGTCATGCCCGGCTGGAGCTCGTTGACCTGCTCCTGGGAAACCACATTGCCCTGCTGGATATCCGGCTTGTAGACCAGCTCGGTGCGGTCGAGCGCGTTCGGGATCACCGTGGTCACGCCGCCGAGGGACTTCAGGCCCTCGCCGAACGTGCTGCAGCCGGCGGCGCCGAGAGTTGCGAGCATGGGAATGAAAATGAGAAGCTTGCGCATATCGAAATAAGGACGTTTCCGGCTTCGACCAACGGGACGGGATGATAGCGGATGGCCGGCCAAGAATACATCTGGCGGAGGTGAGCATGGAGAACCAGGATATTCGCAAGGCGGGCCTAAAGGTCACGCTGCCACGGGTCAAGATCCTCGAGATCCTGGAGTCGAGCGAGTCCCGGCACATGACCGCCGAGGACGTCTACAAGGCGCTGCTCGATCGCAACGAGGAGATCGGCCTCGCCACCGTGTACCGGGTGCTGACCCAGTTCGTGTCCGCCGGCCTGGCGGAGAAACACCATTTCGAAGGCGGGCAGGCGGTGTTCGAGCTGGATCGCGGCAGCCACCACGACCACATCGTCTGCGAGCAGTGCGGGCGCGTCGAGGAGTTCGTCGACGAGACGATCGAGAAGTGCCAGCGCCAGATCGCCGCTGCCAAGGGCTTCGAGATCCGCGACCACTCGCTGATTATCTACGGACGCTGCACGCGCGACGATTGCCCGCACCGCGGCGACGACTGACGCTCAGGCGTAGCCCATCTGCCCGGGCAGCCACAGCACGATCCCCGGTGCCGAGATCAACACCGCGATCGTCACGACGTCGGCGACGAAGAACGGCATGCAGCCGCGGAACACGTCCTGCACCGTGCATTCCGGCCGCACACCGGCGACGACGAAGCAGTTCAGCCCGATCGGCGGCGTGATCAGGCACAGCTCGGCCATCTTGACGACGATGATGCCGAACCAGATCGAACAGCCGACGCCGGAGACGCCGAATGCCGATTCGGCGGCCGTGACCGCCTCGCCGCCATTCAGCGCGATCACCGCGGGGTAGACGACCGGCAGGGTCAGCAGCAGCATGCCGATCGCGTCCATGAACATGCCGAGGATCGCGTAGGCGGCGAGGATCATCAGCAGCGTCAGCATCGGGCTCTGGTCGAGGCCGACGATCCAGTCCGAGAATGCGCCGGGCAGGTCGGCGAAACCGAGAAAACGCACGTACAGCAGCACGCCCCAGATGATCGTGAAGATCATCACCGACAGCTTCGCGGTCTCCATCAGCGAACTCTTCAGCTGCGGCCAGCGTGCGCCCTTGTACAGCGCCATGCACAGGATCACGAACGCACCGAGCGCGCCGGCCTCGGTCGGTGTGCCGACGCCGCCGTAGATGCAGACGATGATGATCGTGATGACGACGAAGATCGGCAGCGCGCCGGGCAGCGCGGCGAAGCGTTCGCCCCAGCTGAACCCGGTCACCGGCGGACCGAAGTCCTTGCGCGTCTTCGCCAGCAGGATCACCAGGGCGCCGTAGATCAGTGCCGACACCGCGCCGGGCAGGAAGCCCGCCATCAGCAGTGCGCCGACGTCCTGTTCGACGATGATCGCGTAGATGACCAGGATCGCCGACGGCGGGATCAGCGACGCCAGCGTGCCGCCGGCGGCGACGACGCCGGACGCGAAGCGTTTGTCGTAGCCGAGCTTCAGCATCTCGGGTACGGCGATGCGGGCGAACACCGCCGATGTCGCGACCGATGCGCCGGAGACCGCGGCGAAGCCGGCGGTCGAGAACACGGTCGCGACGCCCATACCACCGGGCAGCCAGCCTAGCCAGCGTTTTGCCGCCTCGAACAGCGCACGCGTCAGGCCGGCGTGGTAGGCGAGGAAGCCGATCAGGATGAAGGTCGGTATCAATGACAGCGCCAGCGTCGAGACCTTGGAATGTGGGATCGTGCCGGCCATCTTGACCGCGACCGCGAAGCCTTTCTCGAAGCCGAGCCTGGCGGTGAAGATCCACAGCAGGCCGATGAAGCCGGCCAGCGCCGCGGCGAACGCGACGCGCATGCCCATGACGACGAACACCAGCATCGCGCCGGTGACCCACAGCCCGATCGTGATCGAATCGAGGCTGCCGAGCATCGTGAAGAACTCGCTCAACGCGCCTGCCCGGAATCGTCGAGGACCGACTCCGCCTCCTTCGCGGCGACGTCTGCGGCGCTCTCGATCAATGGCACCGCGACCGGGGACTCGCCGCCCTCGCGGATCGCGCGCGTGTAGCCCCACAGCTGCAGCAGCAGGCGCAGCGCGAGCACGGTCAATGCGAACGGCACGACCAGTTTCGCCGGCCAGGTCGGCAGGTTGATGTCGAGCGACGAGTCACCGAGATCGTAGGCGCGCCAGAAGTGCAGGTAGGAGCCGTAGATCAGCACCAGCGCGACCAGCAGCATCAGCACCACCGACAGCAGCTCGCCGAACCACAGCCAGCGGCCGTGCAGGCGGCTGATCACGATGTCCATGCGGATATGGCCGCCGAGGCGCTTCGTGTACGCGATGCCGAGAAACGCGATGAACGCCATCGCCTGCTCGACCCAGTCGATGTAGCCGTCGATCGGCAGCGAGAACAGCCAGCGGCCGAGGATGTTGGTCGTCGCCAGCAGCACGAGCAGGAATATCGCGATGCCGCCGATCAGGTTGAGCAGCGATTCGAAGCGGAAGAACAGGCGGTCGATGCGGCTCAGTCTCGAGTCGTCGGCAAGGACGGTGGCGTTGCTCGACATGGGGTACCGCGGGGTGACCGACCGGTATGGCCGCGAGCCATGTTAACGCATTGGCGGTTTCGTGGGGATCGGGCGGGTGGCGCGCGGGTCCGCCGCCGTCGCGACGACGGACCCGTGCGCTGCGGCGCTCTACTCGTTGAACAGCTTCGCCGTGAAGTCGAACAGTGCCTGGGCGTCGAAGTCCTTGCTGTACTTCGCAATCCACTCCTGGCGGACCGACTCGGCCAGCTGGTTGAGCTCGGCGGTCTGTTGCGGCGTGAACGTCACGAGTGCCAGGCCCTGGTCGCGGACCGCGGCCTCGTACTTGCCGGTCGTGTTCTCGTCGTAATTCTTGACGTAGTAGGCCAGGGCCTCTTCGACCGAGCCGAGCAGGGCATCGCGGTGCGCCGGCTTGAGCGCGTTGAGCGCGTCGGTGTTGACGACCACGGGGCAGTTCGCCGAACCGAGATTGAGGTTGGTCGTGGCCCATTTGCCGACCTTGTACGAGTTGGTCGCCAGGTGGGCGTGCGGCGCAAACGACGCGGCGTCGATCACGCCGGAGTCCATCGACTGGCGGACCTCGGAGAACGGCACGCCGGTCTTGACCGCACCGAGCTTGCCGAGAACGCCCATGATGCCGCCGGGTCCGCGCACCCGCATACCCTTGAAGCCGGCCAGGTCGCTGATCGGCGCGGTCTTGCTGATGATGTTGTACTGCGGCAGCGGCGTCGGCATCAGGAGCGTGGCGTTCCAGCGCGCGAGGTCTTTCTCAACGATCGGGTGCTCGTGCACGGCCTGGTAGATCTCGGTGACCCGCGCCAGCGACACGTCGCGCGAGAACGGCAGCTCGGTCACGGTGATCGTCGGGTTCTTGGCCGTGTGATAGAACGAGCAGAACTGCGCCATCTCGAAGGCGCCGATCGAGATGCCGTCGAGGTTCTCGCGCGACTTCGACAGGCCGCCGTACGAGATGTTGAGCCTGAACTCGCCGTTGGTCTTCGACTCCACGAGCTCGGCAAGCTTTTCGACGTTTTCGGTGAAGGCGCGGCGCTTGCCCCACAGCGACACGTTCCACTCGGTCGCGGCATGGACCTCGCCGACGACGAACGCGCCGACGATGGCTGAAATTGTGATGAGTTTGCGATGGGTGAACATGTTCCAATCCTCGTCTGTTGTTATCGGTGTCGTAGCGGGTGCTCGGACAGCGGGCCTTGCCCCGTCAGCGGGGTCTAGTGCATCGGCGTAACTGTAGCCGTCCGGCTTCGTCAGGGCCACGCACGCAACCATGGGGTCAGCGGGTGAATCGAAGGCTGCCGCTGCGGCTGGCAGCGGCGCGATTTTGGCCTACGATGGCCGGGTCCCCGACCACGAGAACACCGATGACACCCACCGAGACCCAGGCACTGCAGCTCGCGCACCGTTCGGTCCGCCGCTTCACCGCGCAGCCGCTCGCCGACGGCCAGCTCGAGGCGCTGATCCGCTGCGGCCAGGCGGCGTCGAGCTCGAGCTTCATCCAGGCATACTCGGTGATCCGCGTGACCCGCGCAGCGGACCGCGCCGCGATCGCCGCCGCCGCGGGCAAGCAGGCGTGGATCGAGCAGGCCGCCGAGTTCCTGGTGTTCTGCGCCGACCTGCGGCGTGTCGAGGGTGCCTGCGAGCGCGTCGGCGAAGGCGCGCTCGACGGCTATGCCGAGCACAGCGTCGCCGCGATCGTCGACGTCGCGCTGATGGCGCAGAACGTCATGCTCGCCGCCGAGTCGCAGGGGCTGGGCGGCGTGTTCATCGGCGGCATTCGCAACGCGCCCGATGTCGTCGTCGAGACTCTGGCGCTGCCGCGGCTGGTCGTGCCGGTGTTCGGCATGTGCCTCGGCTGGCCGGACCAGCGCAACGCGGTCAAACCGCGGCTGCCGACCGACCTGGTGCTGCACCAGGATCGCTACCTCGACCCGCCGGCGCCGCGCATGCAGGCCTACGATGCCGAAATGGCCGATTACTACGCGGCGCGCGACGCGAATGCGCGCAGCGCCGACTGGTCGGCGCCGACCGCGCGTGCGATACAGGGCAAGAAGCGCGCGCACATGCGCGATTTCCTGCGTGCTCAGGGCTTCTTCGTGCGCTGAGCGCGTCCGCGGTCGCCGTCACGGCCGGCGCGGCGGCACGCGCGGGAACTCGCCGAGGTAGTCGACATGCCAGATCCGCCCGCTGCGCCGGCGTTCGGCCGCGCTTGTGAAGCGGTAGCGGTGCACCAGCACGCGCAGGTGGCGCGGCGGACGGTCGGCGAACGGGTTGTGCGCCAGCAGGCCGGTGACCGCCGGCGCGTCCTGCTGCAGGCGCCACATGAAGCGGTCGAACCAGGCCCGCATCGCCGGGTTCTGCGGCGCTATGAACCAGATCATCCAATCCAACCGCGGGTGCAGCGGCACGATGAACGGCGGGCGTTCGTCGGCCGCGTTCGGTTTGTAGCGAAAGCGGTACGACTGCCATGCCTTGGCGTCGTGGCTGCCCTGGATCGTCAGCTCGTGGCGCTCGACCTGCATGGTCGGAAAGATGTGGTAGACGTTGCCCAGTCCCCAGCCGCGCACCCAGTTGACCGGGTGATCCCAGGCCAGCCGCTGGCCGCTCCCGAAGTACTCCCAGGCCGCGTACAGGCTGGTCGGTACGATCAGCGCGGCGACCAGCGGCAGCAGCGCGAGCCTGGCCAGCGCCGGCCTGTGCGGCGCCGAATCGGGCGCCAGGCGTCGCGGCAGCAGCCGGCGCAGCGCGGCGTCGTCGAGCAGGAACAGGCACAGCGCGATCGTCAGTAGATTGATGAAATTGTGATTGCTGGTCGCGATGATCAGCAGCTGGATCAGGATCGTCGCCGCGGCCGCGAACAGCCGGAACGGGCGCGGCAGGAAGATGAAGAAGGGTACCAGCAGCTCGACGAACAGCGTCAAGCCGGTACCGGCGCGCAGCAGCCAGTCGGGCAGCTGGTGGGCGTACCAGGCGCCGATGTGCGGCAGCGGCTGGGTCTCGAAGTAGTGATTGAGCGTGGTCAGGCCCGCCCAGCTGGGATCGTCGCTGTGCAGCTTCGCGAGACCCGACAGGAAGCGCAGGCGGAACAGCAGCCAGTGGAACAGGAACACCAGCAGCCGGCTCGGCCCGCCGCCAATGAATATCGCCAGGAACCCGGCCTCGAGCAGCAGGTACTCCCACTGGAAGTTGAAGAAGATCTGGCCGACCTTGAACAGCGAAAGGTAGAGCGCGAACAGCACGACCAGCGACAGCGTCGGTCGCCAGCCGAGCAGCAGTAGCACGGCGAACGCGCAGCCGGCATAGCTGACGGCGAGCAGCGCGGCATCGCTGTGAACGATCCAGAACAGCGTCGGGAAGCGCACCCAAGCGGCGGCGCCGGCGGCGTCGCGCAGCCGCTGCAGGTGCTCGCCGGCCGGCAGGATGCCGTGTTCGCCGACCAGGCCCGTTATCTCGAGTGCCGTGGACAGGAACGCTGCGAAGTAAACGATTGCCAGCACGCGGACGAAAAGCCAGCCGGCGAGCCGGTAGCGCGAATCCGTCGCGAGCAGGTTCGGTAGCCAGCGTGTCGGCGAGCGCATGTCGATCGATCCGTGGGTTCGGACAGGCATCCGGTTACCACTCTACTGCATCTCCGGGCCCGCGGTTGTGTGCGCGCTGACCACTGGCGAGTGGTCGCCGCACGGTGTCCGCGGCCCGCCGTCGCGCGGTAAAGATTGCGCTGGCGACGCCGCCACAGGATCAGGATCTGCGGTTGTCGCACTGGCCGACCGGCAGACCTTGGCTTCGACAGGGAACGGGCATCCTATGTGGCGCAGCGAGCGCATCGGACTGATCATGATTGTGGCCTCTCTGCTGGCGATCGGCGCGGTGGCGCTGGTCGTGTTCAGCGAGCAGTCACAGCAAAGGCTGACGCAGGTCCGCAGCCACGGCGTCGGGCTGGCGCGCGTGCTCGGCGGTATGGCGTGGCAGGAGCTGGTGCCCGGACAGGGCCGCCAAGGCATCCTGCAGACGCTGCAACACAGCCAGAACAACCCGGACTTCGCGTACGCCGCCGTCGTCGATCAGAGCGGTGCGCCGGCCAACGTCGTCGCGGCGGCCGGAATCGTCGTTCCCGATCGTCCGTTGCCTAACGACCCGTCGGCCTGGCTCGGTGAGCGGGAAGTGGTCGGCAAACACCGCGACCTGACGTTTCTCGAGTTCCATGCGCCGGTGTTCCGCGGCGGCGACCTGGCCGGTTACGTGCGCCTCGGTTACATCAAGCCCGGATTCGTCCTCGATGCCGCCGGGCTGTCGTCGATCGCGACCGTCGGGCTGCCGGTGTTCCTGTTGATGCCGCTGTTCTATTTCCTGTTGCGCAACGAGACGCGGCCGCTGCGCAAGATCAGCGACAACCTCGACGAGGTGCTGGCGACGGCCGGCGCAGCGCCGGTTGAACTGCACCCGAGCGGTGAGCTGAGCGATTTCATCAAGCGCTTCAGCGGATTCATCGATGCCGCGCAGAATCGCATCCATGCCCTGCAGGCCGAACACGATCGCATGCTGACGTCGACCAAGCTGCTTGCCTACAAGCAGAGCAAGGTCGAGTCGATCCTGCAGATGCTCCCCGAGGCGATCCTGGTCCTCGACGAGGCCGGGATCGTCGCCTACGCCAACCAGCGCGTCGCCGGCATGCTCGGCGTGGACCGCGCCGACGTCATCGGCAAACGCCCGCGCGACTGGTGCAAGAACCCGAACCTGCTTGCCTATCTGTCGCGTCGACACAGCGGTCAGGATCAGGTCGGTTTCATCTCCGATTCGGTGCAGATCGTCCCCGATTACGATCCGGACAAGGTGCTGGAGGCCAAGATCTATCCGCTGTTCGCGCCGCGCGACGAGGACAGCCTGCTCGGCGACCTGGTGGTCGTGCGCGACATTACCGAACAACACGTCGCCAAGCGCTCGCGCAGCGAGTTCGTCGCGCAGATCGCACACGAACTGAAGACGCCGCTGAACGTGCTGGCGATGTACAGCGAATCACTGCTCGGCGACGACGGCAAGGACGAATCGTTCCGCGTCGAGGCGCTCAACGTGATCCACGACGAGGTCGAGCGCCTGGCTGGCTTCCTGAACTCGATGCTGGCGATCAGCCAGTTCGAGCTCGGCAGCCTGAAGATGACGCGCACGCGCGTGCGCGTGCCGGAGCTGCTCACCGACGCGTTCAATACCGTCGCGCAGAGCGGTCGCGGGCGCGACCTGTCTTTCGATATCGACGTGCCGCGCGAGATGAGTGCGCTGCACGTCGACAAGGATCTGCTGCGAATCGCGATCAACAACCTGCTGACCAACGCGATCAAATACAACCGCCCAGGCGGCCGCGTGACACTGGTCGCCGAGGAGAGCGAAGACGCGGTGCTGATTCGCGTCAGCGATACCGGCCTCGGCATCAGCGACGTCGACCAGCAGAAGATCTTCGACAAGTTCTATCGCTCGGACGACGACCAGGTACGCGAACAGAACGGTCACGGCCTCGGATTGCCGCTGGCCCAGCAGATCATCCAGCTGCATCACGGCAGCCTCGAGCTAGAAAGCACGCTGGGCGAAGGCAGCACGTTCACGATCACCCTGTACAAAGAAGTGCCCGGATTCGCAATGGCAGGTAACGGATGAAACGTATACTGATCGCCGACGACGAGCGCCACGTACTGCGTGTGCTCAGCCAGTCCCTGGAGCGCGCCGGATTCGCAGTCGAGGGCGTGCTCAATGGCGCGGCGGCTCTCGAACGGGTGCGCGCGCAGCCGCCCGACGTGTTGCTGACCGATATCCAGATGCCACGAATGACCGGCGAGGAACTGTGCCGGCGTATCCAGCAGGAAATGCCGGAGCGCGAGTTCCTGATCTTCGTCGTCACATCGCGTACCGAGGTCGAACACCGTGAGTGGTCGCGCGAGATCGACAATCTGCAGTTCCTCGAGAAGCCGATCAGCATCCGCAGTCTGGTTGCCAAGCTCGATGCCTATTTCAACGGCCAGGCGGATTCCGGGGAGCAGGTCGCATGAAAGCGCGCGTACTGCGCCTGATCGCACACGAGAATCACTTCCAGACGCTGTGCTCGCTGGGACTGCCGGTCGAGGGCTACGCAATCGTCGACGAGCACGGTCAGATCGTCTGGACCGACGACGAGGCACCGGCGCACGAGGAGCTGCTGCTGCAGGCGCGCGACGTCGTCGGTTCCAAGATTCCGGAGAACGGCAGCTATCAGTTCGCAGCGGCCTTGTTCGGCGACCAGGGGCAGGTGTTCAGCATGCACATGGCCGACGAGACCGACGGCTACATCGCCCAGATGGTGCTGTTGATCGGGCCGACGATCGAGCTGCAGGGAAAGGGCCTGGATCGCGTGCACCTGGCTATGATGGCGGCCGCGACCACGCTGCAGCAGGAATTCGTGCTCAACAAGGAGCTCGAAGTCATGGCGACCGAGCTCGGCGAACGCTACGAAGAGCTGAACCTGGTCTTTCAGTCGGACCTCTCGGGTCAGCGTCTCGCGTACGGCTTCGAGTCCCTGCGCCGCCTGGTCAAGGACACGACGGCGTACCTGAACGTCGGCCTTGCCGCACTGCTGCTGCCGACCAAGAGCTTCGAGGTCTACGATCTCGACGACCAGATCTCGGTGCCGGACGCGCCGCGCCTGCTCGACCAGATGCGCGGCGAGTTCTTCGAGCTGATGCGCGACACCGGCGAGCCGTTCGTGATCAACAACGTGCGCGATCTCGGCCGCACGCGAATCGATGCCGACCTGTCCTCCAAGGTCATGTCGGTGCCGATCCAGTTCGGTCCGGACGACGTGCAGGGCATGCTCGTCGCGGCCAATGCGCCCGATCGCCCCGATTTCGAGAACAGCGACCGCAACCTGCTCGACGTCATGGCCAACAAGGTCGTCAAGGTGCTGCAGGCCAACTTCGACATGATGACCGGGCTCGAGAACGCGCGCAGCTTCGAGTGGGCCGTCGGTCAGTCGCTGGGCCGCTCGCATAGCCGCGGTCTGAAGCACGCCCTGTTGCACGTCGACATCGACCGCACCAATGTCGTCAACGACATCAGCGGTCGCGACGCCGGCGACGCCGTGATCCGCCGGGTCGCGGAGATCCTCGGCAACGCGGTGCGCGCCCAGGACACGGTCGCGCGTCTCGGCAGCGACGAGTTCGGCGTGCTGCTCGAGACCTGCTCGCTCGACGCGGCGGCGCGCCTGGCGACCAAGATCTGCCGGCGCGTCGAATCCGAGAACTTCAACTGGAAGGGCACGATCCACCCGCTCAGCGTCTGCATCGGCGTCGCCCCGGTCACCGCCGCTTCGGAATCGGTGGCTGCCGTGCTCAGCGCGGCCGAGGTCGCGCGCCAGGCGGCCCAGGAGCGCGGTCGCAACCGCGTCCAGGTCTACGAGCTCAACGACGCCGACCTGTTGCGCCGGCGCGGCGAGTTCCGCTGGGTGGGACGGATCCAGGCGGCGTTGCGTGAAGACCGCTTCACGCTGTTCGCACAGCCGATCGTGCCGGTGTTCACCGGTCGCGGCGTGCCGCACTACGAGGTGCTGCTGCGGATGCGTGGCGAGAAGGGTGAGCTGATCACCCCCAACCGCTTCATCCCGGCCGCCGAGCACTACCATTTGATGGCCGAGATCGATCGCTGGGTGGTCCGCGCGGCCGTCGATGCGCTGTTGTCGCTGTCCAACGACCGGCAGCCGCTGCCGGAGATCTACTCGGTGAACCTGTCCGGCCAGTCGCTGGCCGATGAGTCGGTCCTCGACACCGTGCACCACGAGCTCGAGAGGCTCGGGCCTTTGGTCGAGAACCTGGTGTTCGAGATCACCGAATCCGCGGTGATCGCGAACATGGACGAGGCACTGGCGTTCATCGCGTTCGCCAAGGGCTACGGCGTCAAGTTCGCGCTCGACGACTTCGGCTCGGGCCTCAGTTCCTTCGCCTATCTGAAGCGCTTCGACGTCGACTACCTGAAGATCGACGGCTCGTTCGTACGCCAGGTCCACGAAGATCCGGTGTCCGAGGCGATGGTCGCGGCGATCAACCGGGTCGGTCAGGTCATGGGCCTGGCAACGATCGCCGAGTTCGTCGAGAACGACGCGATCGTCAGGAAGCTCAAGCAGATCGGCGTCAACTACGCGCAGGGATACCACTTCGGCAAACCGCTGCCGCTGGCGGAGGTGATCCGCGCGGCGCACCCGCCGAGCGATGCCGCCAGCGGCTGACGCGCATGACAGCGACATCGCCAGCGGTGGAACTCGACGATCGTGACGCGGCCGCGAAGGTCGTGCGCACGCGCATGGGTGTAGTCACCTACCTCGCGCCGTCCGGCGTGCTGTCGAGCGATGTCGAGCTGCAACCGCTGCGCGACGCCTTCGACGGCTGCCTGGAGCGCTGGGAAGTCCAGGTGGTCGTCGACCTGTCGTCGGTGCCGCTGCTGCAGAGCCTGGCGCTGGAGACGCTGCTCGATGCCCAGGAGCGACTGACCCGCGCCGGTGGCTGGCTCAAGGTCTCGCACAGCAACTCGCTGATCCGCGACATCCTGCGCATGACGGGCCTGGGCAAGTCGATCGCGTCCGCCGATGCGTCGACCGACGACGACCGTCCGGCGCCACCGCCGAGCACGGCCAAGATCCGCCTTGGCGACATCCTGGTCGAGAAGGGCCTGCTGACCGAGGCCCAGATCAACGACGCGATCCTGCTGCAGAAGAAGAGCGCCCGCCGTCTCGGCCAGATCCTCGTCGACAAGGGATGGATTGGCGAGAAGGCGCTGTTCCAGGTGCTCGGTGACCAGCTCAACATCCCCTATATCGACCTGCGTGCCGGCCTTTACGACCCCGAGGTCGCGACCCAGTTAGACGCCGCGGTGGCACGGCGGCTGAACATGCTGCCGCTGTTCCGCATCCGCGACGCACTGTACCTGGCGACCTCCGATCCGCAGGCCGCGCCCGGGTTCACCGAGGTCGAGGAGCGTACCGGCCTGCGCGTGCGCACGGTGCTGGCGCGGCGCGAGGCAATCGTCAAGGCGATCGCCGAGGCGCATTCCGACAACAGCTACGGTGCCGGCCTGCTCGAGGCGCTAGAGGACGACTTCGAGGTCGTCGAGAGCAAGCAGCCCGACGACTACGCGGCGATCGACAACATGGCCGGCGGCAGCCCGGTCATCAACATGGTCAACTCGATCATCCAGCGCGCCGTGACCGACAAGGCCAGCGACATCCATATCGAGCCGTCGCAGAAGATGTCGCGGATCCGCTTCCGCATCGACGGCCTGCTGTACGAGGTCATGAGCCCGCGCATCGAACTGCACCCGGCCATCGTGTCGCGCCTCAAGGTCATGGCCAACCTCGACATCGCCGAGCGCCGGCTGCCGCAGGACGGTCGCATCCAGGTCTACACGCAGGGCCGCCAGATCGACCTGCGGTTCAGTTCGCTGCCCGGTCTGTACGGCGAGAAGATCGTGCTGCGCGTGCTCGACAAGAACCAGGCGATCCTCGACATCGGCAAGCTCGGCATGGTCGATGCCAACGAGACCGCGCTCAAGCGCCTGCTCGATCGCAGCTACGGCCTGGTGCTGGTCACCGGGCCGACCGGCAGCGGCAAGACGACCACGCTGTACGCGGCGATCAATTACCTCAACAGCATCGAGAAGAACATCGTCACGATCGAGGACCCGGTCGAATATCAGCTCGATATCGTCAACCAGAACCCGGTCAAGGAACAGATCGGCCTGACGTTCGCACGCATGCTCAAGCACGTGCTGCGCCAGGATCCGGACGTGATCATGGTCGGCGAGATCCGCGAACGCGAGACCGCCGAGATCGCCGTGCAGGCGGCGTTGACCGGGCACCTGGTGCTGTCGACGCTGCACACCAACGACAGCGTCGGCGCCGTGACGCGCATGATCGACATGGGCATCGAACCCTACCTGCTGTCGTCGGCGCTGATCGGCGTCGTCGCCCAGCGCCTGGTGCGCGGTATCTGCCCGGCGTGTAAGACCGAGTACCTGGCGAGCCCCGAAGTGATCCAGACCTACGGCTGGCAGGACCGTGACAAGGTGCGCCTGTCGCGCGGGCGCGGCTGCCCGGAATGCTACGACTCCGGCTACCGCGGACGCATGGCGGTGCACGAGATCGTCGAGACCGACAGCGATCTGCAGCGCCTGATCATCACCAGCCCGAGCCGCGACGAACTGTCCGACTACATCCATGGCAAGGACGTCGACACGCTGTTCGACGACGGCCTGCGCCGGGTGCTGCAGGGACGCACGACGATCGAGGAGATCGCCCGGGTGGTCAACACCTGACGCGGCAGACGATGGCGATCGAGGTCACAACCACACCCGACAGCAGCGGCAGGCGCGAACCGCCCGCGCGCCGCACGCCGTTGTTCACGCTGCATGGCTCGCGCGTGACGGCGCGCGACCGGCGCTTCTTCACCGAGCAGCTGGCGCTGCTGCTGTCGACCGGGATCGACCTGCACAGCAGCCTGGTCGCACTGCGCGATCAGGCGATCAGCCCGGCGATGCGCGGCCTGGTCGCCGCATTGATCGAAGACGTCGGCGAGGGCCGGCAGTTCTCCGATGCGCTGGGCCGCCACCCCGAGGTGTTCTCGCGCACCTATGTCAACCTGATCGGTGCCAGCGAGGACGGCGGCTATATCCACGAGGTGCTCGAGCAGCTGCTCGACATGGAGGACAAGCGCGAGAAGCTGTCGCGCACGCTGTTCTCGGCGCTGTCGTACCCGGTGTTCCTGCTGGTCTTCGCGCTCGCGGTCGTGGTGTTCGTGCTGGTCGTCGTGTTTCCGAAGTTCGCCGACCTGTTCGCCGGCATCGCCGATGAGCTGCCGGCGACGACCCACTTCCTGATGCAGACCAGCCACCTGCTGCTCGCGCAGTGGCCGTGGCTGATCGGCGGCGCAGCCGCGGCCTGGCTGGCCGCGCGGCTGTGGTCGCAGAGCGACCACGGACGCCTGCGGATCGACCGGTTCAAGCTCCACGCACCGCTGGTCAGCGGCATCTTCCGCCGCCTCTACCTGCTGCAGTCGCTGCGCGTGCTCGGGCTGTCGCTGGGCCACGGCGTCGGCATCATCGATGCGCTGCACGCGACCCGCGACGTGGTCAGCAACCGCGAGTTCACGCGCGTGCTCGACACCGTGGAGCACGATGTCAAGGGCGGAGAGGGCGTCGCCGCCGGCTTCGAGGGAATCCCGTTCATCCCGCCGGTGGTCGTGCAGATGATCCGCACCGGCGAGGAGACCGGCAACCTGCCGCGCGTGCTCGGCCGTCTGGCGGATCACTACGAGCGCGAACTGGCCGGCAAGCTGGACACGCTGTCGCGCCTCGCCGAGCCGGTTATGCTGCTAGTCATGGGGGCCGTGGTCGGGGTCATTGTCAGCTCGCTGATCCTGCCGATCTTCAAGCTGTCGCGCGCCGTGGGATGAGGATTCCCGCGACTAAAGATTGTGTCGTTCGTGCCGACAATCCGGGCATGTAGACGCGGCGCAAGCTGCCGAATCCGACTTGTCCCGAGGACTAAACGCATGAACACCAAAGCACTGCACCAGAGCGGCTTTACCCTGGTCGAACTCCTGATCGTCGTCATCATCCTGGCGCTGCTGTCGGCCATCGTCGTTCCGCAGTTCGCCGCGTCGACCGACGACGCGCGCTCGTCCGCGGCGGACACGTCGCTGTCGAACCTGCGCGCCGCGCTCGACCTGTACTACCAGCAGCACGGCGAATACCCCGGCGCACTGACCGCGGTACCGACGAGTGCCTGTGGCGGCACGTCCGGCACCGGCGTCGCGACCGGTGGTGCCGGAGCGACCGCGACGACCGCGTTCCTCGAGCAGCTGAGCCTGTACACGGATGCCGATGGCGGTGCCTGCTCGGTGGCCGATGCCAACCACAGGTTCGGACCGTACATGAAGAAGCCGCAGCTCGAGAACGAGCCGTTCGGCGAGAGCAACGCCCTCGAGGTGATCGCCGACGCCGACCTCAACATGGGCGCGACGGCCGGCGACCCGGGCGGCTACAAGTACGACTCGCAGACCGGCAAGATCATCATCAACATCGCCGCCGAAGCCGGCCGCTGATCGATGCACGACGCAGGCGGGCGCTCTCGGTCGAGGGTGCCCGTTTTTCGTTTCCGCGTGGCAGGGACCTGACATGCACGCACAGCGCGGCATCAGCCTGGTCGAGCTGTCGCTGGTGGCCGCGATCCTCGGCGTGATCGCCGTGATCGTGCTGCCGAACTACGCGGCGACCGGAGAGCAGCAGCTCGAGCTCGCGAGTCATCGCGTCGCCGACGCGTTGCGCTTTGCGCGCAGCGAGGCGATCCGCAGCGGCGCGCTGCGCGGCGTGCTCGTCGATACCGCGGACGACCAGGCGCTCGGCCGCGACATCACCGTGTTCGAACCGGACCTGGCGACGGCGCCGTTCGGCCTGTCGACATTGCTGCGCGACCCGCTGAGCCGCCAGCCCTACGACGCGTGGCTCGGTGGCAGCGTCGGTGGCGGCATCGTCGGTTTCGCCGACGGCGTCAAGCCGTTCGCGTTCGACGGCGTATCCGGCAACCAGAGCTACGTGTTCTTCGACGCCGACGGCTTCCCGCGCTGGGTCGACAACGGCGTGCTCTACCGGATGACCGACGGCGCCGTCAGGCTGGCGGCCGGCCATGCCTCCGCCACCGTGGTCGTCGATCCCGCCGACGGCACGGTGCGTATCCAGTGACCGCGATGCGCACGGCCGTGCTGCAGGCCGCGGGCTTCACCTACACCGAGGTGCTGGTCGCGATGGTGTTGATCGCGGTGCTGCTGGTGCCGGCGCTCGACGCGCTGCGCGGCGGTGTCCAGGGCGGCGACATCCATGCCGCGCAGGCGAGCCAGCACTACCGTGTGCTCGGCAGGATGGAAGACGTCCTGGCGCAGCCGTTCGCCGATCTCGCGGCCGCGGCCGATGCCGCGGGCTCGCCGACGACGATCGTCGCGGCGTACTCCGACGTCGCCGGCACCGCCGAGCGGCGCGTCGTCTACCTGGCGCGTTTCGACGGCGACGACGCCGACGGCGACAGCGACGGCTTCACCGGCGTCGACGGCGACCTGATCTGGATACGGGTCGCGATCGCGGACACGCCGACCGGCCTCGAGACGCTGGCGACGCCGTGACAACGCCCGACCGGGCGACGCCGGTATTCATGTGCCGGGTTTGCTGCCGATAACCTTTCACGCGGCACGCGCTCAGGCGTCGCCGCCCGATGAGCAAGCCCAGGCCATGCATACGCTCGGCACATCCAACTCTGGCTATACCTATGTCGAACTGCTGCTGGCCGTCGTCGTCGGCGGCCTGCTGGTGCTGGGGCTGTCCGGTATCGTCGGCAATACGCTGGAGACGCGCGACGCGGTCGTCGGCAAGACCGACCTCAACCGCAGCGCCGCCGAGGCGATGCGGCAGATGCGCCACGCCGCGCTGCACAGCCGGCGCCTGCTGCTGCCGCTGGTCGACAACCCGGCGACCAACTGGCCGGAGAACGTCCGCGAACAGACCGTGCCGCCGTCGCCGCCGATCGGCGACAGCACGCTGGCGACCGCGGTCTTCGCGGTCACCTTGCCGGAAGGCACCGATCGCGACGCCGACGGCTCGCCCGACGCCGACAACGACGGCGACGGCAGGATCGACGAGGACCCGCCCGGTGACAACAACCACGACGGCGCGGCGGGCCTGATCGGCATCGACGACAACGGCGACGGCAGTGTCGACAACTCGCCGGATACGCTGTACGACGACGACGAGGACGGCGCCCTCGGCGACGAGGGCAACAACGGCCTCGACGACGACGGTGACGGCAGCGTCGACGAAGACCTCGGTCCCGACCTCAACCGCGACGGCGCCAGCGGTGTCGCCGGCGTCGACGACGATGGCGACGGTGCGATCGACGAAGGCGACAGCAACGACGACGACGAAGACGGCCAGGTCGACGAGGACTGGTACGACGTGCGCGTGTTCTTTCTCGACAGCGGCGTACTCAAGGTGCGCAGTGCGGTTCCGTGGGACAGCAATGGCGACAGCGCCGTCGACGGCAGCGACAGCGTCGAATCCGAGCTGTTGCACAATGTCACGCGCTTCCGCGTCGAGCGCGTCGCCGTGGCCGGTCTGCGCGCGACCCTTGTCGACCTGCTGATCGAGGCCGCCGATCCGGTCAGCGGCAGCGTCGTCAGCCTGCGCTCGCGGGTGCGGGTCGGGGGCGCGTTGTGATGCAGCGGACGCCGCTGCGGGCCGCGGGTCGCGGGTCGAGAGCCGGGCCGGCGCGATCCGACGCCGGCGGCAGCGCTCGTGCCGCGGCCGGCTTCGTGCTGTTGCCGGTCGTGTTCGCGGTCGCGCTGGTCGCCGCGGTCGCGTTGCTGATGAACCACGAGACCGTGACCAGTGTCGCCGTGATCGACAACGATCTCGACGTCGCGCGCGCCGAGTACGCGGCGCAGGCGGGGCTGCGGCACGCGCTGTGGCACGCCGACCGGCAGGGCTGCGGGCCGTTCACCGACCTGGCGGACGCGCCGCTGGACGGCGCGCAATACACGACGACGCTGACCAGCGGCAGCGGCAGCGTGACGACGCGCACCGTGTCGGTCGATCAGGACGGCTGGATCCGCGCCGACGACACCGACAAGACCCACCCGAACGACGCCGAACTGCATATCCGCGACGAGGGCGGTACGAAGATCGAACGGCCGGTCTACCGCTACGATCTCTCGGCTATCGCCGCCGGCAGCCAGGTGGTGTCGGCGACCGCGTGGTTCTTCGTGGCCACGGCGCACCCACAGGGCAGCGTGCAGGTGCACCGGCTTACCGGCGACTGGACCGAGGCCGACGCCGACTGGGACCTGATCGGCGACGAGATGGACGCGACCGTGCTGGCATCGATCCCGGCGCAGCCGACGGCGATGCAGTGGGTATCGGTCAACCTGACGTCGCAGGTGCAGGCCTGGATCAACGGCGAGCCGAACCACGGCATCGCGCTGCATACCGATGCGGATGGTATTCACGCCCGCTACGCGAGCCGGGAACACAGCCAGCAGCCCTATCTCGTCGTCGTGACCGGGACGCCGCCCGGCGGCGACGCCGCGCTGGTATCGGTCGCGACGACGGTCGGCGGTACGACCCGCACCGTGAAGCGTGCCGCCGCGACCCTGCGCCAGTCGCCCGGTGACTACCGCCACTGGCAGCCGGATGGCGCCGACGGCAAGGATGCCTGGGTCAACCAGGCCGGCCACGATTTCAACTACGGCGCCGCCGTCGACCTGCCGGTATCGAACAAGACCGCCAACGCCGAGCTGCGCAGCCTGTTGGCATTCGATCTCGACAGCATCCCGAGAGGCGCCGCGATCGTCAGCGCCGAGCTGACGCTGTTCCAGCACGACGGCTCGGCCGACGGCGGCGATATCGGCGTGCACCGGGTCACGCGTTGGTGGGACGAGGGCGACGACGACGGCACGACGGGTGGCGGCGCGACCTGGAACAGCTATTTCTGGGGGCAGCAATGGACCAGCCCGGGCGGCGACTTCGACGCCACGCCGGTCGACAGCGTGACGCTGCCGGCGTCGACCAACGCGTTCTACCGCTGGGACCTCAAGGACCTGGTCCAGGGCTGGGTCGACGGCGACCACGCCAATCATGGCGTGATCCTGGTCGCCGCAACGCCGGGCACGACGGCCGACTTCCGCAGCAGCGACCACGCCAACGCCAACGAACGCCCGCAGCTGACCGTGACCTACCGCTGCGCCTGCGACCGGACCTGCGTCGCGCCCACCGGTGGCAGCGGCCGGGTCGCGTTGGTCGGGGATTTTGTCGGCTTTTCGCCGGACGACCGCGACCGGGCGAAAGAGGCGTTGTTCGAGTCGTGGGGCTTCACCGTCGACCAGTTCGACGACAACTTCCTGTGGACGCTGAATAGCGATTTGTACGACGCCATCTACGTGTCGCCGACCGCCGATCCCGGCGCCGTCGGTACCCAGCTGACCGCCACGGACATCGGCATCGTCAACCAGCACGGCGACCTCAACGACGAGCTCGGTATCGCGGCCGGCGCGGCCTGGCCGGTGGGCGACACGATCGATGTCAGCGATGTCTCGCACTACATCACGCAACCGTTCGTCGGCGGCGATCTCGCGGTCTACGACGCGCCGATGGAGGGCCTCGGCGTGTCCGGCGGTGTCGCGGCCGGCGGCCAGGTGTTGGCGCGCATGGGCGGCAGCACGGCGCTGCTCGCGATCGACGCAGGCGGCGCCCTGTCCGGCGGCGGCAGCGCGGCCGGCCGCCGCGTGTTGGTGCCGGTCGGGCGCTCGACCGACTGGTCGCGGATGACCAGCAATGCGCACCTGCTGCTGTACCGCGCGCTGGCCTGGGCGGCCAACGTCGACGGCGCGCCGCCGCCGGTGTGCGGCGACTACACGCCGATCCGCCAGACCGGCGAGTTCGCGACGACCGGGTTCGGGTCCGACACGATCAAGGGCCTGACCTACCTGCCCGAGGGCGTCGCGTTCAAGGGCACCGCGGCGCCGGCCGGCGGCGCATGGTTGATCGTCGATTCGGCCGACGACAGGATCTACATGACCGACATGGCCGGGACGGAGCTGCAGGACGACAGCATGCCGGGCAATGCGCCAACCGGCATTGCCTACATCGAGTCCGGCAGCTACGCCGGTCACCTGATGCTGACCGACTACAACGATGGGCTGTACGTGCTCGACATGAACGGCAACGAGGTAGCCAACCCGAGCGTGCCGGGTGTCGCCAACCCGGTCGGCGTCAGCTACATCGCCGCGACGGCGTCGGCGACCTACGACGACGCGGTCGCGGTGCTCGACGTCGGCGGCGTCGTGTCGATCATCGACCAGTCGGCCAACTCGCTGCACGTCCAGGACTACTCGGCTGATCTGAGCCAACCCGAGGACCTCGCGCACATCCGCGGCACCGACAGCCTGCTGATCGTCGATCGCGGCAACGACGACGTCGCCAAGGCCGGTTTCGAGGGCGGCATCGCGAGCCTGTACAGCACGCTGGCCTACGGCAGCGCGGCGCCGTACGCGATCGCGATCAACAGCGCGACCTGCGAGCACGTGATCGGCGACATCGGCAGCGACCTGGTATTCGCGCTGACCGACCAGCCGCGCGAGCCGGTCGCGCATTGGCAGATGGACGACGCCAGCGGTACCACCGCCGTCGACGCGGTCGGCGGGCACGACGGCACGCTGACCAACGGCCCGGCCTGGGACGGCGGCCAGGTCGGCGGCGCGCTGAACCTCGACGGCAGTGACGACCACGTCGTCGTGCCGCACGACGACGCGCTGTCTTTGCTCGACACGATGAGCTTCACGGCGTGGATCAACGCGGCCGCATTCGGCAGCAGCTACCAGACGATCGTCGCCAAGGACGGCGGCGGTTCCGGGTCGAACTTCTGGTTCGGCACCTGGCAGGACGAGCTGGTATTCGGATTCTGGACCGGCGGCTTCTTCCGCGAGGTCTACACCAACGGCCTCGGCCTGCAGGCCGATACCTGGTACCACGTCGCCGCGACGTTCGACAACGCGAGCAACGAGGTCAAGCTCTACGTCGACGGGGCGTTGGTCAAGACCGGGCCGTTGACGTTCGCACCGACCGCGGTCACGGCGCCGCTGACGCTCGGCAGGTCGCCGGACGGCGAGTACTGGGACGGGCTGCTCGACGACGTGCGCATCTACGACGAGGTCCTCGGCGGCGCCGAACTGGTCGATCTGTACGAGACGGGCGGGGGCACGCCGGCGACCGTGCCGGATCCGCCGCCGACCGGCGCCGGGGCCTGTCCGGGGTCGTTCGCCGACCACTTCGACGCGCGCGTGTTCGACGGCAGCAACGGCACGATCGACTGGTCGGCGAGCCCGTGGCAGGAGATTGGCGAGAGCAACGGGGCCGACGCCGGTGATATCCGCGTGACGGCCGACCAGAGCAACTACCAGCTGCGGCTGCGCGACAACGACAACGGCGGCGAGGGCGTGTCGCGGGTCATGGACCTGTCCGGCGCCGATTCGGCGACGCTGACCTACCGCTACCGGCGCATGAACCTGGACGCGTCTAGCGACTACGTCCGGGTCGAGATCTCGGCGACCGGCGGCGCGCCGTGGACACTGCTCGCCGAGCACGCCGGCCCCGACAACGACGGCAGCTACCAGACGGCGAATCACGACATCAGCGGCCACATGTCGGCGACGACGACGCTGCGCCTGATCACGTCGCCGAGCATGGGCGGCACCGACACCGTGTGGTTCGACGACGTCGAGGCGAGCTGCGTCGTGACGGCGCCGGCGCTGGCGTTGCCGTCGGGCGGCGGCGCCTTGGAGTCGCGCTGATCGCGCCGGCGCTGTGCCGCTCGCGCCGCACCGCCGGCCACACGATGGTGTCTCAGGTTTTGATCCGCACGGCCGATGCCCGTAGCAGTGGTCCGACGCAGGAAGGGGAGACTATGTCGACCGTCTGGGAACAGATTTCATCGAAGGCGCAGCTGCTGTCGCTGCCCGACGTCTACCTGCACCTGAAGAAGGTGCTCGACGATCCGGATTCGAGCATGATCGATGTCGCCAACGTGGTCAGCGCCGACGCGGCGATGACCACGCGCCTGTTGCGCATCGTCAACAGCGCCTACTTCGGTCTCGCGACCGAGATCGACACCGTCAACCGCGCCGTCAACCTGCTCGGTACCCAGGAGGTCCACGACCTGGTGCTGGCGGTGTCCGTGGCGCAGAGCTTCGCCGGCATGTCGAACCAGGTCATGGACATGCCGCGGTTCTGGAAACGCAGCGTCGTGTGCGCGGCCGGGGCGAAGGAGCTGGCGTCGCTGTGCAACGTGCTCGACGGCGAGCGCCTGTTCGTCTGCGGGCTATTGCGCGACATCGGCCACCTGTTCATCTACCAGTACGCGCCGGACAAGGCGGTGCAGGCCATGGAACTCGCGAAGGCGCAGAACGCGCCGCTGTTCAAGGCCGAGCGCGCGGTCCTCGGCGTCGATTACGCGCGCGTCGGTGCCGAGTTGATGCGGCAGTGGAAGCTGCCACAGACGCTGTGGGAGCCGACCGAGTTCCACGTCGACCCGATCCGCGCCGACGAGTTCGCGTTGTCGACCGGCATCGTGCACCTCGCGGCCGCGGTGGCCGATGCCGTCGATGCCGAGGTCGACGTCGATGACGCGCTGCGCAGCGCGTCGCCGCACGCCTGGCAGGTCACCGGCATCGACCCGGCGCAGTGCGTCGGCGTCATCGACAACATCAAGGGCCAGGTCGCGGCCGTCACGCAGATGATCCTGCCGAGCAACCGGGCGGCCTGAGTCCGCCGCCTGCGGCCCGGTACCGGGCCGCGGAAAAAGTCGAAACAACGTAAAAAAAATACAATAAATAACTATTTTCAAAAGTTAAGCATTAAGATCGTCGCGTCCGCGCCAAGACCCGCCAACGACCCGCAGGATTTAAAGAAATCCGCCGTGCTGCCGCCAAGAAACCTGCCACTCCAGTCGCAGGTAAGCG
>JAAUYD010039843.1_pt1 | contig 41120 bp, 27 predicted proteins | sample 7278101 | NCBI WGS metagenome assembly JAAUYD01 (sample SAMN14350128, study PRJNA611818) | marine sediment metagenome | isolation source: surface marine sediment (0.6m) | place: French Polynesia: Moorea | collected 2018-08
AACCGTGGCGACCGGCGGCCGACCATCCTTGGCGAAGCCGCTTCTCCAGCCTGCCCTCACGGTGGGCGATTTATCGCCAATCTCAGAATTCCTAAAATGTGGCGCGCACCCGCTTGGCGGAAAAAGGTTGACACTATACTGGATAGTATTTACACTATTTAAGAGGTGAATAAATAGCTCAAAAAACAGGGGTAGCTATTTGAACGCTTCGTATTCACGTGCAGTAGTGACCGCATTTCCCCTCGAATACTTGGGCAATAGCCTCCACAATAACCTAACTGTTTGTTCTTATTGCGGAGTATAGCAGAGGGTGGGATTGGTATTATCAGCTACCGGTGGTGTAAGGTAACCGCAATCCAATGTCATGGCTGGTGACGATTATTAATCGCAAGCAAGGAGAGTTGTTCCTTCCTTGACTTTACGCCAATCTAAATATTTTCACTTATTAGTCAGTTTTACTTGAAATAAGCAGTTTCTCGTCCACGATGTGGTTCATCCGAACAATAGAAAATAAGACCCCTGGACACGGCTTCGCAACGAATATTTCTCAACCTTGAGTTTTGGTTAGACCGATCCCCATAGCCATTATCATAGCCCTTTGAGGCTTGATGAGTGTCCTGTTCAACGATTGCATTGCTCTTTAGCAATTGTTTTGCTGTCCATTGCATTTCGTTGGTAACGACACTGGTATAAGACATGATATTCTCCTCCGACCGGTTCATCCATCGTCGGATCGGAGATAATCGCATTGGACTACACTGCTTACGAGTGAAATCCGATTAAATAGGATTTGGCATGAATGGCTCATTATGCATCTACTTATTCGGAAAGTCATGTGTGAAAGACCAGAATGAGAAAACTCTTTCTCTTGAGCTAATTAGAGTTCAAGAACTTTTTTACTATTTACTACTTCACGCTAATCGTCCTCATACTAGAGAAAAGTTGGCTGAGTTGCTTTGGCAAGAAAGCCCAAACGAACGTTCAAGAAAATATCTGCGCCAAACCTTGTGGAAACTTCAATCCATTTTGGATAAAGTGTCGATGGGGCGTGATTTTTTAATCGTCGAATCAGATTGGCTGCAGATTAATCCCAATGCAATGTACTGGCTGGATACTCAAGTTCTTGAAGCTGCATATTTGCAAGCACAAGGGTTAAAGGGATCTGAAATTTCTCCTGGAACGGCGCAATTGCTGATTAAAGCAGTGAGGCTTTATAAAGGAGATCTCTTGGAAAATTGGTACCATGAGTGGTGCCTCTTTGAACGAGAGCGATTACAGAACATTTATTTGACGATGCTGTTTAAACTGATGGTGTACTGTGAATATGCGCAGCAATTTGAAGCCGGAATTATGTACGGCATGAAAATGCTGCGATGTGATCCAGCTAGAGAACGAACTTATCGGCAGCTTATGCGCCTGCATTTTCTTGCTGGTGATCGCATTGGTGCACTTCGTTTGTATGAACGGTGTAGAGTCGTGTTGGAGAATGAGCTGCACGTGAAGCCTGCCGGGCGAACGATTGATTTGATGCAGAAAATTCGAAAAGGTGACTTACCAGATAAGAAGCCCGAACAGAGTATATCGAATTTTTTAAGAGTTGAGAATTTGAATGATGTACAATTAGTCAGTTGTTTAACTCGCGCAAGAGAACTGCTTTTTTTTACGCAGCAGCAAATTGATCACTACATAGACATCCTCCAAACTCAAGACTCTTTCAAGCCGTAAGACCGGCAAGTGTGAATACAATCTCACAAGGGGGTCAGGTTCCACTAAAATCTGTCTGAAATCAGTTCGGGATTGATTCCCGGTAATTTTCCTCTGTTCCGTTCTCTTATCCTAGATATCCTTAACTCCAAATCAAGTCTATTTCGATTCTTATCCGGAGCCTGATCCACGTTGATTTCTCACATATTCGTAACGCCGAATTTCTTTCTTATTGATAAGTCGTGGCTTGATAGACAATCTGACAGACGTTTCCAAAGACGGTAAAAAAGACAGCCTCATTTTACAATCCTGCCAGTTCTCTCTTAACCCTTTTATTTTGAAAAATGACCTAATAAAATTTTCATGATCTGTTGTCTTGACGTTGAGACGTGCATGAATACACCTGATCAAATAAGTCAATCGTTCATCATCAGGATCTGGATTGAGGAACCAAAAACAGACATGAACGCCGCGGTATTGAGGGGGCACATCACCCATGTCCCATCCGGTGTCAGGAAGCATTTTCAGGAGCTAAGTCAAATTGCAGGTGTCATTCTCCCTTATTTGGTTGAGTTGGGGCTTGATGAGGATGATGCAGGGATCGAATCTTAGGATAAGAATGGCGAACTATCAAGCTATTACGGCCGTATGTCAGGCCATAGTCTATCTTCTCCGAGCTGATTACCAAACTAACATGGTGGATGAGTTCGACAGCGAGTTGACCTTTGCGGTTTATTCTCCTGAAAATTTTGGGTCGCCCATGGATGCTGGAGTTTCCTTATTTCTTTATCGCATAATTCCGAATCATGCACATCGAACTCCACCCGGTCGCATTGCACCAAATGGCCAGCGATACCATCCCCAGCTCCCTCTTGACCTTCATTTTATCTTAACCGCCTGGGGGCGAAGTGCCTCCTTACAACAATCGATTGTCGGCTGGATGATGCGCGTAATCGAAGATACACCCATCATGCCCGTTGGATTGCTAAACCGTGTAATGCAGGATGTATTCAATAATAGCGAAACCGTTGAATTGACATTGGGTGAACTCAATACAGACGATTTGCTGCACCTTTGGGAAACGCTCCCTCAACAGCGTTTCCAATTATCTGTCCCTTATGTCGCCCGTAATGTGCGCATTGAATCTACGAAAGTTCCCGATGGTGGGGAACCGGTACAAGAGCGTATCTTTGATTACCAGCAGGTGGAAAATGGCTAGACCTCTCGAGACCTTGATCACACGGACTTTAATAGGCATTCGCTTCTGGGATCCTGCAGCTGATCGGCAGGTGAGCGATGATCTCTCTGTTGTGGCCTGGCCTGATGCCGTCCCGGATTTAAGAATCTCTGCTTTTCGCACAGCTTCTGGTATTTTTGCTTTCCAAAATTTGCCTGGGTTATATGACTATGAGCATCCCGCACAAGATAGCGATCCAATAGAGTCAAGTCCACTGATAACAAAGATTTTTTTCATTGAAGTGGTCGATACCCTCAATAATTTTATGCCTATGCGTTTCCGGGTGGAATTGCCATTTTTAGATGGTGGTCTTTATCAACCTACTCCTTACAGCAGCCCGATTATTGAGGAACCTGCCCGCTTTTACCTTTTCTCAGCACCATCTCGTGCCCCACTGCCCGGATTGGCGGTTGTGCGGGTGACATTGACTACTCCTCAAAATGGAGCACCTGCTGCTTATGCATTAATTGAACTAGAGGAAAACACCCGTCGCTGGTATGGGCTAACCGATTCGCGTGGCTGTGCCACCATTATGTTTCCGTATCCAACATTTATTACGGCTTTGGGGCAGTCGCCCCCTGGTTTACCACCATCAGAACAACGGTGGCCGTTGGTTATCCGCGTTCGATATGACCCTAATCTACTCCCATCTTTGGGGGAAGGAGAAATACCAACCATTCGTCAAATTCGAAATCAACCGGATTCTCAAATTTGGGCAGCTGAAAATTCTGGATCAGCCAGTAGTGCCCTTAATTTTGAATTGAAGTATGGACAAGAGTTAATTTTGCGAACCGGCAACAATTCAAATCTTTGGTTGAATGCTGCTTCGCCTTAGTCAAAGTTTGTATTGAGATGTTTTTAGTTATGATCACTGGTCAAAAAATAGCGGCCGGGGATTTAAAGATTATCCGTTCTTCGATCTCCAATTCCTATAAATTTGCAGGAGGATTACGATGCCCGAATATCTCGCTCCAGGTGTTTACATCGAAGAAGTTAGTTATCGAGCTAAAACGATAGAAGGTGTTAGTACTAGCACAGCTGGTTTTGTTGGTGCTGCCCGTTTTGGCCCAATTGAAGGAGAACCGGAACTGCTGACCAGCTTTGCTGATTATGAGCGTATTTATGGCAGCATGGAACCATTGCTGTATGGCTCAACCAGCCACGCGAATTTCCTGGCACATGCGGTTCGCTCCTTTTTTGAAAATGGGGGTACACGCCTTTATGTAGCCCGAGCTTATCTCAATAACAGTGGCGGAGAATATCCTGGTCATGCCAAATGGCCCGCTTCAGCCGAAGATATCTCACTACGTGCACGCTATCCTGGTGCAGCTGGGAAAATGCTCGTGACGTTTAACATTCGTGTTGGACAAAATATCCTCACAACCAATTTAGATGGAGACCCTGTCTTAAGCGGGGCCAATAATTATGACCTGGTGTGGGTAGCAGATGTTTCCAGTCCTATTACGTCTCCACCGGGAACGGGCACCCTGTATTGGCTTGAACCTTTCTTTGATACCACGACCCAACGAAATACGTTCCGTCTGCGTCGAAACGATGCTGATGCTGCCGATAACTCTGACATTCTGAATTTATCCGATGAAGGCGTGGATGACGTCCGGGTTGTTACCGTAAACGTGACAACATCCATCCCCGGTCAGGATGGTCAACAGCAAACCTGGGAAGGCCTTTCCTTTCATCCAGAGCATAGGCAAGCATTGACCCGGGTTTTTGCTAGCGAGCCACGCAGTCGGGCGACGGCGCTTTATGTCCCTTTGGTAATAGAAATTGCCAATTTAGGCAATGGCGTTGATATAGCCGAAGGGCTGCTCGATTTGTTTGCGACTTCTCCACCAGTTGATCCATTTGCTGCTGATGCCACCGAAGCGGACCGGACTTTCCAGGCACCGCTGACGAATGGTAGTGATGGGGTACGGCCGACAGCCAAAGAATTTGAAGGGGAAGGAGACGACGATCCCCGTAAAAAGAGTGGCTTAAAAGCATTTGAAAATATTGCCGATATTTCTATTGTGGCTGCACCCGGCTCCACCTTCGGCTATGGTAAAGGGTACCAAAAGCAGGCGCAACAAATCCTGAATTTATTGATCTCCCATTGTGAACGGATGCGCTATCGGATTGCGGTTTTAGATTCGTCAGATGAGCATCTCATCTCTGATGTGCGTCAGTACCGAGGTCAGATTGATTCGAAACATGCCGCCCTTTACTACCCCTGGGTGACGATAGTTAACCCATTGGATGGTGAGGAAATAAATTTGCCGCCAAGTGGATTTGTGGCTGGTATTTATGCCCGCAATGATGTGGAAAAGGGGGTTCACAAGGCACCGGCCAATGAGGTCGTACGCTTGGCGATTGGTTTTGAGTCTATGCTCAATAAATCACAACAGGACGTTTTGAATCCTGAAGGAATCAACTGTTTCCGTTTCTTTGATGGCCGAGGGTACCGGTTATGGGGAGCTCGCACTATCAGCTCCGATCCAGAATGGAAATATGTGAATTTGCGTCGATATTTTGCCTACCTGGAACGATCGATTGAATTGGGGACCCAATGGGTTGTCTTTGAAAACAACGATCATCGGTTGTGGGCGAATGTGCGTCGGACTGTGGAGGATTTCTTGTTCAATGAATGGAAATCAGGCCGTTTATTTGGCGAGAAGCCGGAAGAAGCCTTTTTCGTGCGCTGTGATCGATCAACGATGACCCAAAATGATTTGGACAACGGCCGTCTTATTTGTCTGGTGGGCGTTTCTCCGGTACGTCCGGCTGAATTTGTCATCTTCCGCATCGGGCAATGGACTGCAGACCGCAGAAGTTAGATAAAACCAGAATGGGGTGATCAGTCAATCGACGAGACATTTATTTGCCCTGATTACGTCAAAGTGAGGAAAACCAATGGCAGAATTACGTGAACGTCCCTACAGTCAATTTAACTTTACCGTCAATTTAGGTACCGGCGATGTTGAGAGCGTGCAAGCTGGTTTTCAAGAAGTGAGTGGATTGGGGATGGAAATCACCATTGCTGAATATCGCAATGGCAATGAGAAAGACAATGCCCCACGAAAAATTACCGGTACGTATAAAGTGCCTGATGTCACCCTCAAACGTGGTGTGATCGGGGCTCTTGATCTTTATGATTGGTTGGATCAAATTCGCACGGGTGCACAGGATGCATTGCGGACCGTCACAATTCAGCTTCTCAGCGAAGATCGCTCAGCAACCGCTATGGAATGGAAACTGACAAATGCCCGGCCCATGAAGTATACGGGACCCTCCCTGAATGGGAAGGGCACAGATGTCGCGGTTGAAGAACTTGTGCTTTCTTGCGAACGCATTGATATGGCTTAGGTAAACCCTGGTTATGGCAAAGACGACGGATATTCGCTTACCTGGCATTTACTTTTTGCCGGCAGACGTACCAACTTCATCTGATCTTCCACCGTTGGATGTGGCTGCTTTTGTTGGCTTTGCTGAACGCGGCCCGATGCACACGCCAGTGGCCATCGAGGATGTCGATACGTATGAGGCAATTTTTGGTGGCGATCTGGCGTTGGCCCGGGATAAAGGCAGTTTAATCTATGCGTGTTTGCCCTCGGCCGTTTCTGCGTTTTTTGCCAATGGCGGTCGTCGTTGTTATGTGGTACGCGTGGCGGGAGATGATGCCTCAGCGACCCGGCTCAAACTGCCCGGGGTTGTTTCTCTGGATAAAGAAGGTAATGCCCCAACTTTGACCCCTGTTTGGACAGCGTCTCCTGGTGCATGGGGAAAGGATATACGCTTGGGCACACGCCTCATCACCACGCCACTGCCGGCGGCCGTTTTTACTGTATCTGACTCGTTGGCGCTTACCTGGGAAACCGGCAGTGCGCCTCAAGCCATTCGTCCTGGTGATGTGCTGCAGCTTGATTTTTTGAACAAGCGGTATCTGTTTCCGGTAACGGCCGTTTCTGAAGCGGAAGACAAGTTGGCTAAAAATCCAGTAAAAGTCCAGTCAGAGGGCATCTGGCAGGTGTTGACAGCGAAAAATGTAACGTCGAATATCGTCTTCGACAATGTATCCCGCCTTACGCTGGATGGTTACGAAGATATGAATTTGACGTGTGATCTCGAAGCTCAAGATAACAAGCTGCATTTTAGTTTCAGTGGCCCAGACCGGGAAAAAGTGACAGAAGGAGATGTGCTTTGGCTAAGGCAAATGGGTTCCCCAGACTATCTTCTGCCGGTTACCGACTTGCAAGCGCTTGGGGTAACTAGCTCTCCACCAGAATCCATTACCCTGGCAACGGCCGATTCCATGATATCGTTAGAAGATGGCCTCACGCTGCCGATGGGTTCACCTGTAGATGTCATCGATCAAGTGGACCGGCTTCGTTTTGAAGTATATCTTTGGGATGGAACAATCCGGTATCCGACCATTCAGGAAATGGCCTTTAATGCAGGCCATCCTCGCTTTTGGGGAAAAACCATTTTCCTGGATTCCAGCAATCTTCGAGCCAATGCTCCAGCCGATCACGATGGGAAACAAGCTGACCAGGTTACTGAATTTTATCGTCTGCTTCAAGCGGAAACGCGCGTTGAGAATATTTCGGTTGAACTGCGTATGATTGCCCATGCCAGTTTGCTGGCACCAATTAAAAAAGATGTCGAAGAAGACCCGAGCCTCACTCATCTGCCCCTCGGTATGTTTGCCATGCTTCAGAAATCTGCACCGACGATTCCTGCAGAAGCTGAAGTCGGGCTTAATGGATTGACAAGCTTTAGTGACGCGTATTTCCAAGATCCAGATTTGCGAGGTGTAGGACCGAGGGCACTTCTCGGAGAAGCTTTCAACAAATACTATTTAGAAGATCGCCGTCTACGAGGCTTGCATAGTTTGTTATACCTTGATGAAGTAGCACAACTGTCTCTACCGGATGCCATTCATCGTCACTGGGCCAAGGCGGAAACGGTTCCGGTGACCGATACCATTAAATTACCAACCCCTCCCCCTTCAGATAAAATGACATTTGCTGCCTGCGGTTTGCCACCGGAGATAACGGCTGTTGTTCCCAATCGCGGTGATGTCCGTGGTGGTGATACGGTGGCAATCCTGGGTGCCCGGTTTGATTTAGGCACACCCGTCATTTCATTTGGCAATGAAATAGGAACTAACGTTCAAATCATTGCCTCTACGATGGCGACGGTGGTTACTCCGAAAAGTGCCGTCGCGGGTTTCACAACGGTAACCTTCACGAACGAGAGAGGAAAGGCCGAATTGCCTGATGCCTATCGGTACGTCCGGCCCACCATGGCTGACCTCCCGGAATTTCCAGAAGCGGAAGATTATCAGGAGCAAACGCTACTCACATTGCAAAATACCATGCTTGATTTTTGCCAGGCAAGACGAGATGTTGTATCGATTTTCAGTTTGCCCCGTCATTTCGAGAAGCGCCAATGTATTGAATGGCAGGAAAATTTTCGCCGTAAACTCGGTTTGCCTGGCCGGCGCACTCCTAGCTTAGATGATGTGGGATTACAGGCAGATTTAAGCTACGCCGCTGTTTATCACCCCTGGATGTATGTTACTGAACGAGATGATAGCGGTTTGCGACCCATTCCGCCTGATGGGGCCGTTTGTGGACTTGTGGCAGCGCGAGAATTAGAACGCGGTGTCTGGGTAGCTCCTGCTAACCAACCTGTTCAAGGCGTCCTTTCTCTGCACCTCCCTTTTTCAAGAGTGGATTGGATGGATTTATTTGACCTTCAATTCAACATCATTCGCCACGAGGCACGAGACTTCCGAATAATGAGTGCCCACACCCTAAGTGATAATCGACTCCTGTTGCAATTGTCTGTGCGTCGACTCATGATTTTACTCCGAAAAACGGCCGTTGAATTGGGTATGGATTTTGTCTTTGAAAACAACGACCCTCGCCTTTGGGATCACGCTCGACTTCTGCTCGAGGGCATGCTGGAGAGTATGTATGCTCGAGGTGCTTTTGCCGGGGTGTCAACCCAAGAAGCGTTCCGTGTCAATACCGAGTCTCAGGTTAATACCCGCCAGCGCATTGATCAGGGGCAGTTCCACGCAGAGATCAAGGTTGCCCCGTCACAGCCACTGGAATTTATCACCATTCTTCTTACCCGCACCAGTAAGGGTGCAATTCGAACCGCTGAATCAACTTAGAGAAGTTACAAAGAGTTATATAAACACTATTTGGATTTTACTGAAATCTCTATGACGGATAACACCTTATTTACCGCTTTTCGTTTTGACGTTCAGCTGACGATCAAGAATCCACAGCGCTTTCAACTTTCAGCCACGTTGTGTGATGCTGCATTTGCAGAATGTGGCGGTTTGGAAATGTCGATGGAACCGAAGACGATTCAGGAAGGGGGAAATAATACCCAACAAATCCACCTGGTTGGACCAGTTACTTATGGCACGCTGGCCTTAAAAAGAGGGATGACAAGTAATCTGGACCTGTGGAAATGGTTTAGTGCAGCGGTCACTGGCCAGGGGCGAGGCACCACGGCCGAAGGTTTAGTGACGATGAAAGATGGCGCGGGCAATCCGCAAGTTCGTTTTAAGCTCAAAGGTTGTTTGCCAATCAAAATGAAAGCGCCTGCCTTAAATGCCAAAGAAGGATTGCTGGCCATCGAAGAAATGGAAATCGCTTATCGTCATTTTGAGATTGAACCTGTTTGAGGATGAATCATGATCGAGGAAGTTGCCAAAGCGTATCTGATTGAAATTGAAGAGTATTCCACCAGCCTTGAAGACAAACAAGAAGGTAACAGCGATACAAAGCTGGAGGTACAGTTCAATCCGCAAACGTTGAAGTTGAAGTTCGCCAATCAGAATAGTGGTGGTGAGCAGCCCAACGGGGCTACCGCGCAAAATGTTGGCAACCTCACCTCAAGCCTTTCTGTTGAACTGCTCTTCGACACCACTGAAAGTGGCAGCGATGTGCGTGAAAAGACAAAGAAAGTGGCTTATTTCATGATGCCCAAAGAAGGAGAAGAGAATCGCACGCCGCCGCGAACCCGTTTTCAATGGGGCAGTCTAGTATTTGAAGGCGTGACCAATGAATTAGAGGAAACGCTCGATTATTTTTCGGCAGAAGGTGTGCCGATGCGAGCGACCCTTTCATTGACCCTAAAAAGCGACAACATTGTTTTTCTGATTGACAAGATCAAGGGAAACGGCCGGTCTGGTTCAAAATCCAAAGAGGGAACCGGTATCACAAAGCCGCTGCAAACAGCCCGACCCGGTGATAGCTTGACGAGCATGGCGGGGCGGATTGGAAAAAGTGCCAATTGGAAAGCGATTGCGGAAGCAAACAACATTGACGATCCGCTGCGGATGACCGCAGGAACCTTATTAGATTTGAACGCCAAGAGGTGAAAACGCCATGTCTATTGTCATTAATGATTTTGAAGTGGTTGTTGAGCAACCACCTGAACAAAGCCCAACGCAAGATCGGGCCAGTGATCTTCCAGAATTATTGCCACCTCTGCGCCCTGAGGAAGTCGTGCGCATTCAAATCAGGCATGAACTGCGTTTAAAACGCCTGTGGGCCGATTAAAGACGAGCTGAAATGAGCAATAACAACGGTTCATCGACACCAGTTTATTATGCATCTCATCCCATCATCAGCATAGATGGAGAGGTGAAAGAAGGGCTAGGAGACATCCTGTTAACAACCCTGTTGGTTGAAGAAACGCGGGCTGGTCTTTATCGTTGTGAAGCCCGTTTTACAAACTGGACGCCCATGGAAGACAACCCTTTCCCTTTATTTGATAGGGAACTGATCGATTTTGGAAAATCTTTTTCCGTTGAGATGGGCCCACCTGATAGCAAAAGAGAGATCTTTAAAGGACGTGTCATGGCCTTTGAAGCCCAATATCCTCAACAGCAACCACCGGAGGTCACTATTTTGGCTGAGGATCGGCTGCAGGATCTACGGCTGGAACGGCGCACACGCACTTTTGAAGATGTCAATGATGGCGATGTGGTCAATCAAATCGCGTCCCAACATGGCTTAACGGCCGAGGTGGATGTCGATGGTCCAACCTATCGCGTTTTGACCCAGTTGAACCAAAGTGATCTCGCTTTCCTGCGTGAACGGGCGGTGGCCATTGATGCCGAGGTATGGGTAGAAGACACCACACTTTATTTTCAGGCGCATAACAGCCGTTCTGCTGGGGAAGTGCAGCTCAATTACGGCGGCAACTTATACCAATTTTCGGTGCTTGCCGATTTAGCCCATCAGCGTTCATCTGTGAAAGTCAGCGGGTGGAACGTCAGCGATAAATCGGCCATTGATGTGTCGGCCGGAGAGAGCGTGATCAGCGGTGAACTGAATGGGCAACGAGGGGGCAGCGCCATACTGGCGGGGGCTTTCGCCGAGAGACACGAGCGCATTGTCACTGGTGTGCCGCTATCTAACGATGAAGCCCAGGCGATGGCCGATGCCCGTTATCGAGAGCGAGCCCGACGGTTTCTGACCGGCAGCGGCATCGCAGATGGCACCCCGGCGATGCGCGTGGGTACCGCCGTTGAGGTCAGTGAAGTAGGCGATCTGTTTAACGATCGTTACATCGTAACGGCGGTACGCCACACATTCGACCGCATTAATGGTTACCGCACGACCTTTGACGTGGAACGCCCCGGTATCGGTGGGCGATAAACAAGGGCCCGGTTAGAGACAGGACACAAAGCATGCATCTATTTGATCAACTTGAACTCGCTGTTGAACGCAAACGTTACTACGGGGTTTATCCTGCGGAAGTAACCGACATTTCAGACCCGGATCAACAAGGGCGTGTCAAAGTTTCTTTACCGTGGTCACCTGATAATGAGGGCGCAGGTTTTGACGTTTGGGCCCGGTTAGCCACCATGATGGCAGGAAATAATCGGGGTTTCTGGTTTATACCGGATGTGGGAGATGAAGTATTGGTCACTTTTGAGGCTGGAGATACCCGCCGGCCTTATGTTGTCGGCATGTTGTGGAATGGTCAGGATACACCTCCTGAGAGTATGGACGGTGCCGGAGATAACAACCTCAAAGTGCTCCGGTCGCGCAATGGTGTCAAGCTGACGCTAGATGATAGAAGCGGCCAGGAGCAGATGATTTTGGAAACACCGGGTGGACAAAAGGTCACCCTCAAGGATGGTCCCGGCGCCGTCGAAATTGTGGATAGCAATGGCAATTCAGTCAAACTGGAAAGTAGCGGCATTACGATCAATTCCTCCGCTAAAGTGACCATCAATGCCAGCAATGTCGCCGTTTCGACAGGCATGTTGACGGTTGATGCCGGACTCTCTAAGTTTAGCGGCGTGGTGCAGGCCGACACCGTGATAAGCAATAGCGTCATCAGTGCCTCGTATACACCAGGTGCTGGCAATATTTGGTAAGCAAAGGTTTGGAGAAAAAATGGCAGCTCCACAGGTAAAATGGACAGCGCCCGCACCTATGTGGCCGACTGTTTCGAGCAATGGGCAAAGCATTTTTCGGCAGCCCGCGATTTTGCGCTTTGCTACGGATGATTTCATGGATGAGTTCATGAACACAATTGCCGTGAATCCCGCACGGTTAGGTCAATGGAAGGCTGAGGCTGAGACCTGGCGCGGCCCGGCTACCTCGCCTATTCCCGTCAAGACGCTGCCGACTTTTGCCCAAAGGGTGCACCGGATGCGACTCAATATTGAGGCTGCTTCTCAGGGAAATGCTCCAGTTAAAACCATATCTGATGAGGAGGTGATTCCGGCAGGAGATTTCAAGCTTTACCAACCAGCTCACCGGCGATTTTATCTGATTACAGCAGGCTTGGTTTGCACTCTGCCAGGTCTGCCCGATCGTTTGCTGGACTTCAACCAGGATGAAAAAACAAGCTTTGTGATTCGTCGCCTGCAACCCCATCAACAGGGAGAAAAGCCGACAGAAAATCTCCTGTCTGAGTTTGATGAGTATGCCTTTGTCCTCTCATCTAGTGGCAATTACTGGCAGTATATGGGACCGGTTAGCAATGATCCTTTGTCGCCAACGCAAATTTTAGCTGATGGGGAAGAGAGGCATTCATTATTTGGTGTCACTTATGGAGAAAACGGCCGTTCGCGCCGTATATTGGCCGGCATGATCCCCGTGGGCAAAAGGGAAGAGTTCGTCGGTGCCCCCATCATCACAACCGGGGAAACCGGAGCAAGCGACTTGGCGAGTATTTTACCAGACGCCAGATCCATCGATTTCCAAGCAGCAGTCATTCAGCCCTGGAACGCTCTTATTGACTTGGAAGGAAGCGTGCAAAGACGCTTTAGCACTTTGGAAGCAGATTTAACCGCTGCTGCTGTTGAAGGGGACGAATACGAAGCAGCCACAAATGAAAAGGAAGAGTTTCTTGACCAAACCCATATCCAAATACAGGGATCATCCTGGTTTATCTTGCTCGATTTTGCTGATTATTTGCACAAATACCTTTCAGATGACTTTTGGACGAGTCTGACAACCCCTGCCACGCTCAATTTATCTCCTGGCGAATCGACTTTGCTGGCGAACTTAGAATCGTTGAGTGCCAATGGTCAAACTCTGGCTAATGCATTGGCCAATATCGGTGACTATCGGGCAAAGCTTGAAAATGAAGAAGATGCCTATGACGGAACAGGTGATGATTGGCCAGATCTTTTTTCGCTTGTTGATGCTGGGCTACTGGCCCCCTTGAAAGTAGGTAAAGATCCGCTGGCAAACCTGGTTACCTGGGTGATCGACGCTTTAGCCGATAATGAAACACCGGCGAATACACCTGCTTTGCCTTTGGCCACCCAGCAAATGGACGTGGATCAAAGTCAACCTGCATGGTACATCATTCGCTGTGTATTTGAACGCCCTCAATGTACTGAACAAGGTGCTTATATCTTCAGTGAGCCGACTGAACCCTTCCAAATCGCCAGTTTCTTTGATCCAGATGCCCCGGCACGGCCTATTCGCATCTCCATGCCTTTAGATACCTCACCGGCTGGTCTGCGCAAATTTAGCAAAAACACCGCCTTTGTCCTGTCTGACATTTTAGCCTGTCAGCTGGAACGAACGGGCAACCTAACCCTGGGTGATCTGGTACTTTCTGTCTTGCCCTGGCCATTTCATAAGGCACTGCCTGAGGCAGATGCTGATTCTTGTTCAAAAAATCCTGAAAACCGGTTTGGCATGATTTGTACCTTATCGATTCCGATTATCACAATTTGTGCCCTGATTTTGCTCATGATTATTGTGGCGGTATTAGATTCTATCTTTAAGTGGCTGCCCTATATCATTATGTGCTTCCCGTTGCCCAGTCTAGAGGGAAAGAACCCGATTGAGGATACAACATGACCTTATCAACAAAAATTTTTGGACAAGGCTTAGGGTTTCCACCTAGAGTCGGGGCAGACGGCCGTTTAGCTTGGTCTCAGGGTGAAGAAAATGTGCGTGAGTCGATCCGTCTCATTTTATTGACTGAACCCGGGGAGCGGATTATGCGTGAAGGATTTGGTTGTGGCTTGCGTCAGTTTTTGTTTGAGCCTAACACCGTCGCTACACGTCAGCTCATTCGCGAGCGTATTACTGAAGCGATTGGTCGTTGGGAACCGCGAGTGAAGGTACAAGAGGTAAAAGTTGAGGCTGATCCAGATAACCCTCGTCTGGCAGCGATTACAATCCGATTCAAACTCATTGCCACCGGCAGTGTGGAACGGTTAGGTTTAACCGTGCAATTAGAGGGATAAAAGGTAAATTATCATGCCCCTCGAATTACCTGTTTTAGATGATCGCAATTTCGAGCAGTTATTGGCAGAAACGAAAAGGCGAATTCCCGCCCATACGCCTGAATGGACCAATTACAATGTCGAAAGTGACCCAGGCATCACCCTAGTTCAATTATTTGCGTTTCTTACAGATAATTTGCTCTATCGCGCTAACCGAATTCCTGAGCGAAACCGGCTTAAGTTTTTGCAATTATTGGGTATTCCCTTGCAGCCTGCCGCTGCCGCCGAGGGCATTATCACCGTCCAAAATGAAAGGGGTCCTGTCGCAAGTTTACAGCTGGAAACGGGCATTGTGGTCGCTGCTGGAAATACCCACTTCCTCACGCGTGACAACCTGACCGTTTTGCCGATTCAGGTGCAGGTGTATTACAAGCGGTCGATTTCGGAAGAAGATGATCGATATGAAGAGGTTCAGCTGCAGTACGACGCCCTGTTAGAGGCAATGAGCACAGCAGGAGCAGGAAGTGATACAGCAACGGTTTTCAAGCCCGTTTTCTATGAATCTGTGCCGATGACACAACCTTCCGCAACCGATCCTAACCCCGTGCTCGATTTGGTCAAAGATGCCACCGGTCAGGCGATTTACCTGGCGCTGCTTGCCCCAAAAAATGTGGACCCAGATGATGTTCGCGGTGTTATCGCCAACAAGACACTTTCTATTGGCATTGCCCCGGCCGTGAAATCTGAAGAGGTACCCCCTTTGCTGCCCCAGCGCCGGGCTCAGCGAGAGCCTTTACCTGACTTATTTTACGAAATTGCCGATCCTGGTTCACAAACGGATGTTGAGGCGGGAACGGCTGCTCGATATACACGTCTGCCTCTACGCCAACAGCCTGATGTGCTAACCGAGGAAGGCATAGTTCAAGTGGTATTGCCTGAGGTCGATAAATTGGCCCCCTGGACTTTCCCCGAGCCAATGCAAGAAGGCACGGCGGATTTTCCACCTGTTTTGGAAGATGAAAGCATTCGAGATCGACTGGTTACCTGGATTCGAATACGTTTACCCCAACCAACTGAAGACCAAGGGACGATCAACGGTCGTCTCAGTTGGGTTGGTATTAATGCAGCGCGGGTTGTGCAAGCGGTGCCGATTTCCAACGAATTATTGGGAACAGGAAATGGCGAACCAGATCAAACGGTAACGGTGGCCAATACACCGGTTATTGCTGATTCTATCCGACTCGAAATCGATGATGAACAAGAAGGCTGGCAACTGTGGCGATTGACCGATGACCTGCTATCGGCCGATTTGGATGAGCGGGTTTTCTCGCTGGATCGTGAGTCTGGTGAGATCCGTTTTGGTACAGGTATTAATGGGCTGCGGCCGCCAAACAACCGCCGAATTCGGGCCAGCTATGAATATGGAGGCGGCTTAGCAGGCAACGTCGCGATTGATGAGATCAAGAAAAGCCAGGATATTCGCCTTCAGGGTGGTTATAAAATTAGCAACCCACTGCCCACAGCAGGCGGGGATCGAGGAGAGACGACTGTTGAAGGGGAGACCAGTATCCCTCTCCATTTACGCCATCGAGACAGGTTGGTGACAAAGCAAGATTTTGTCGATGTCGCAAAGCGAACGCCTGGTGTCGATATGGGGCGGGTTGAAGTGCTGCCGCTGTTTAAACCCAGTCCACCTACAGTGGATGTGCCAGGGATCGTGACCTTGATGGTCATCCCTGAGCAAGATGCCATTAAGCCGCGTTCGCCTTCACCGGATCACATTTTTTTAAAACAAGTCTGTGACCATTTGGATCCCCGTCGTCTGGTGACCACTGAAATTTATGTACGAGGCCCCGTTTATTTTTCAGTGCATCTATCGGTAGGTGTGCAGATCCAGGAGGGTTATTACCGCGATGATGTCTTACAAGCTGTGCGTACGCGCCTTGAAGAATATTTGTCCTCCCTGCCGCCTGGGGGACCAGATGAAACCGGATGGCCGCTGAATCGTCGATTGCTCAAGAAAGATTTGGAGGCAATGGTCACTCGTGTAGCAGGTATTGAATACGTCAATTCAATTGAAATGGGTGTGCGCAGTGATTTCGGCCTAGATGATTATGATGCCAGTGGTCTGGAACTTCCTTTATTGGCGACGCTTGCTTTGCGCGAGGGTGAAGCGGAACCCCTTACTGATGTGTTGAGCGGGGATAGTGGTGATGGTACAACATCACCTTCAGAAATATTTGTGCCGGTACCGGTATCACGGAGTACGTGTTAAAGATGGATGTTAATGGCTCACGTTTTCATTTAATACAGGGGAAAATGGATTGGCAGCAGTGTCAGGAAAGTGGGAAAGCTGCCTGGGAAGCCATCGATTGGAATGAAAAATCAGGCTCGCTGATGCTGACCCCTCTTCTTTCCCTTTTCCCAAGAGGTAAACGGGATAAGCCACTGACGCCAAGCGCCCGGCGAGGTGCGGCTGCTGACAAATTTGGGAATTGGTATTGGATCAGTGAGGATCGGCAAAAAATTTTCTGGCAGCCATCAGGTGACAAAAAGGCGCAAATATATTGGGAGCAAACGGCCGTCTCCTCCACAAAACCCATAGGCGGATTTGGACCTGTTGATCCACCACAACCCAACAATAGTATTCTCTCGGGATTAACCGTCACGACCCACCATTACCTGGTGGTGGGGAATCTGACGCGCAAGGGCATCTACATCTTTGATCTTTACGCTGGTGGAGCTCCAAGGCTGCTGCTTTTTCCTGAAGATGTGCTTTTTGTGCCTTTTGATATGGATGCTCGGCAGGATGGGGGTGTCTGGATATTAGATCGAGTTCATCGGGTTTACTGGGGGCTTGACCGGCAGTTTCGGATTGTTGGTGAACCAGCCCATCTCTCCCCGGTGGAATCACCTCTCGAAGAAACAGAACAACCCACATTCAAACCGATAAATGGAACGGCCGTTGTTTGCCCTGGTTCGACGTTTCCTCATGGCTTCCCGGTGGCGCCACAAGATCCTATCAGCATAGTATCCTTGCCAGAAGATCAGGTGCTCATCCTAGATAATCCCCCGTCAGGAACCAGCAAGGCATCTAAAATCTATCATTATTCATTGTCAGATTTACTCAACCTACCAATGGCATTGGTTGACAAAGTTGATGTGGCGACTGTAGGCAAAGCAACCATACAACATGAACTAGCTGTTTTAGGATTTGATATGGCATACACCGCCCACGATAGCACGTTGTATGTTGTGGAGCGGGATGGCAATCAAGCGGTGGCTTTTGAACTCCATTTATCTCCGTCACCCTGGACGATTGAGGTAAAGCGCGATTACTTACCGATGCATTTCTTTGGGGGCAAAGCATTAGCCGCTGATATGAAATCCGAAGGCAATCAACAGCAGGTCTTTTATGATGTGGTGGGCAGACCAGAAGACAAAGATAACAGCACTCGTTGGTCGGCCCTGCAAGCGATTCAGCAGTATCGATTTTCTCGGGAAGGTACCCTGGAGACCCCCGTATTTGATGGCAAAGAACGAGATTGTGTCTGGCACCGGCTGTATTTAGAAGCGTGTATTCCGGCAGAAACGGCCGTTACCATTTACACGCGGGCTCACAACAACAAGGACTTGCTAAAAACCGTGGGTTACTTTCCAGAGCCTCCCCTTTACCGGCGCGGCACGGGACCAGAAATTCCATACTTTCAACCCTTCCCAGACAGTGGAAAAATCACCGATGGTCAGGGAACATGGGAATTATTGATGCAGGCGGCCCAAGGGCGGTTTCTGCAGATCAAAATTGAACTCTCGGGAAACGGCCGGGTCACCCCTCAATTACATAGGCTTAGGGCTTATTATCCGCGCTTTTCCTACCCCAAAAATTATTTACCCAAAGCTTATCAGCAAGAGGACACTTTTTTGGAACGACTATTGGGCAATATGGAAGGCATCTTTACTGAATTAGAAGGCAAAATGGTCGGTGTTGATCGACTGTTTGATGCCCGGAGTGCTCCGCCCGAAACACTCAACTGGCTAGCTGGTTGGCTTGGCCTGATGATGGATCCCCTATGGGCCCAAATCCAGTCCAATCGGTTGGGAGAACAATCTGGTAAAAACTACACTCCAGACCGGCGCCGGCTTTTTATTCGCTATGCCCGCATATTGTATGAGCGGAGAGGGACAATTAATGGCCTACGATTCGCCCTACACTTGTTTCTGGATCCCTGCCTGGAGGGAACACTCAAGTACTTCAAACTGGCAGCTATAACACCGGCTTCGAATTTGCCGGAGCGATTGCACCGTTTCGATTTATTGCCGCCAACACCTACCACATCCGAAACAGACCTGGAAGATTTGCTGTATCAATTTATCCTGGCGCGTCCCTCGAAAATCCGCATTGTTGAGCAATACCAAACGCGAGGTGGTCGGGCGCTGGTTGCCGGTGACCCTACCGGAGTTATTGATGCCACAGTTGCCCATCAATTCACGGTTCTTATTCCAGAAGGATTGCCATATGAAGAGGAGGCGATGATACGCCGCATTATTGATATAGAAAAACCAACACATACCGCTTATGCTCTGCGCCACTATTGGGACGGGTTCCGTATCGGTGAAGCTCGTCTGGGGATTGATACGACTGTTGATGAATCCAGCCGGTTTACGCCTTTTATAATTGGTCGTAATCCGCTGGCATCAGGCTATCTTGGCGCGGCTCATCCATTTGATGTTCGGGAACGTTTTGTCTCAGATCGCGACAATCTAGGCAATTTGCCACCATTGTGAGCAGTCACAAGGAGGACAACATGTGTGATTCGGAAGCAACATCGGCCACTACTGCACCGCTGACACCCAACAAGCGCGTTAACTATAATTTGGGGATGGTTCTGGGGGTGGATGATTTTCTTCAAGAGCAAACCCATCTTGAATGGCAAGACCATTTGGCGAACCGCTTGCTTCATGGTTATGGGACCGTTTGTGGCTTGAATGTATTTGAACGACCTTCTGCAACCACCGGTGATATTGAAATTGTGATTAAGCGTGGGTATGCGCTGAGTCCCCACGGGCGCTGGATTTGGGTTGAACAAGATCAATGCGCCTATCTAAGGCAGTGGTTGCAAACACATAGCCAGGAAAATCCAGCTTTTGTGGGGCCAGGTACGTACACCATCTATGTAAAATTGTGCTATGTAGAATGCCCGACCGATCAGGTGCCGATAGCCGGGCAGGCCTGTGCGCCTGAAGAAGATAACATGGCGCCTTCCCGTATCCTGGAAACGTTCCATCCCGAGCTGAGTTGGACTGCTCCAGAGCAAGGGAAAGAAACATATTTTCGGGCATTCAGTCAATTATTAGGGCGCATTGTCATTGTGGGTTTAGAAACCTCTCCGGTGGAGCCCGATGAAAGCGACCTGCTGTTAGACCTGGTCCGTCATTTGCCTGATTTGTCTCCTCCAGATGATGGTGGCCCCATTTATCTTCACGACGATACGGCCTGCGCGACGATTCAACAGGTACTTGCCATTTGGGTGACGGAGGTATGTCCTCGTTTTGCCCCGCCCGACGGAGAAGATTGTATCCTGCTCGCCTGTGTCGAATTCGACGTGGACGAGGGGGGCGGGTTGTTGCGCGACAGCGTGACGGTTAGCGATTGTGAACGGCCGTTAATCATTCCCACCCGCCTCCAACAAGAACTCTTCTGCCTCATGGGGGCCAACGATCACGGCAATTTGGAAGGGTTAGATGACGACGACCACCCTCAATATCTACTCACAGATGGCAGCCGAGAACTGGAAGGTCCATGGAGTGCGGGTGAAAATGTAATTTCTAATCTGGCTGAAGGCACTAAAGATGGCGATGCTGTTCCCTTTCAGCAGGCCGTGAAAAATAATGACTTGGCTGGCGGTGACCTGGGTGGCACATATCCAAATCCCCGTGTAACCGGATTGCAAAACCGGCGGGTTGCTCCGTTCAAGGGCACAATCCCGGATGGATCAGTGCTCACCTGGAGAGAGGATAGGGAAGGTGATGGCTTCTGGATGCCGCAATCACCAGAACATGATCATAGTGAATATCTGGAAAATGGTGATCAAGCAGGAGGGGACCTTGACGGTACTTATCCCGATCCTCAGGTCGTGCAATTACAAGGAAAACCGGTCGCTGAGTCAGAAACAATCGCCCATGGATCTGTTCTTACCTGGATTGAGCTTGCAGCCGATGAAATAGGTGATGGCCGTTGGGAACCTCGCTCTCCTGACCATCAACATGCCCAATATCTGGAACACGGTGATGATGCCGGTGGCGATTTGGATGACACTTATCCAGATCCGCGTGTTGTTGCTTTGCAAAATCGTCCAGTTGCCTTTATTGACAAAGAGGTGACGATTCCTACGGGCTCGGTGCTAACCTGGAGTGGCTCACAATGGGAACCAGATGACGCTCCAGCTGGAGGGGTTACAGGTGATTTCGTGCAGGCTCCGGCCGGTGAGTATGCCATCGTGGCATCCGGGTTTTTTGATGCGGATGGGAATTCTCAAGGTCCCCTGCCAACATACAATGGGCTTACGGCACAGAAAATTGGCGTCGGTCGATATTTTCTAACGTTTCCACTGTACGAACAATTGAGAAAACGGCAAGAAGAGATAACAATCATTGTGAAAGGCACGATTCATGATCCTTCGCTGCCGACAATAATTAATGAACAAGATCCTTTTAGTTCAGAAACCCCCGAAATTTTAGCTGATATGCCAGCGTCTTTCCACGTGGTCAATTTGAATGCTGTAAATAGAGAAGGTCAAATCGGTATTATTATTTGGCTCACCCAACCGACATTACTTTTTGAACAATTTTTGAAATATCGAGACGCGCAAGAAATTCCTGGAAATTTCAATTTGCTTCATTTCACGCCAACAGATCGAAATTTTATGGTGGAAATTAGTGCTTACGGTCCGCTGGGGCTTGATGAACTGCAGCGTGTGGAACGGGTGAATGTCAATACCGCCACGGAAGAAGAGCTGCGCACTTTGCCTCGGATTGGACCAGCATTGGCAAGGCGAATTATTGAAACCCGGTCCGAGCGTGGAGGGTTTACCTCGATACGCGATCTGCGTGAGGTTTCAGGATTAAATGATTTCCTGGTGAGCCGATTAGCCCACCTGGTGAGGGTTTAAAAAGGTGTAAATTATGACGAAAAATCTGTTGACACCCATCCTGGAAGGGGGAATCGCGAATACACACTTTTTTAACGGCCGTTTACTGACAGCAGACGCTCTCCGTGACGAACAAGATGCCCAACGCCGGCAGCATGAAGCATTAGGTCTTGCTGTGGGTGCGGGGATCGTATCCGGCCTGGATGTAAAACGATCTATCCTGACCACTGAAGGGAATGTGGTTCATGTGAATGGCGGGCTGGCCATCAATAAAAAAGGGCAGCCGTTAACAGTACCCGAGAGTGGACTTGAGATTACACTCGTTACCAGCACTGAGGAGACCTTGCCTGAAGCTGGCTTGTTTGCGGATTGTGCTACACCGACAACAGATACCATTGATTTACCCTTAAATGCCTTTCTTTTAGTGATTGCTCCAGCTTCTGGCTATAAAGGGAAGGCACCGATGCACGGGCTGAATGATCGAGGAACCATCAACGGATGTGGCAGCCGTTACGAGATGGCGGGAATCCAATTTCGGCTTGTGGGTCTTGACGTGGATGAGTTTGAGGGGATCGGTGACTTTACCCGAACTCAGCTAAACACGCTGTTGGGTAGTGATAATGATAATGTAGAACGGCTGGCCAAACTGCGAAACATGTTGGCCCACCTTTGTATAGGTACAGAGGAGGTAGCTCAATTTGCCGTCGATCCGTTTGCCGAACCTCTTTCAGAATATGGGGCTGCAGATGCGTTAGGATTGGATGATTGTGATGTTCCTCTGGCCTTAATGCACATCACAAATCGAGGCATCCGTTTTATCGATAATTGGGCGATACGGCGCCGGATTGTCCCAACCCCGCTTTCCAGCGTATGGCCACTTCCAATAAGCGAACGTCATCAAGCTGAGGCTGAAGCTGTCTTTTTACAATTCCAAGAACAGGCGCAACAGTTAATTCAATCGGGAGCGGCCGTTTCCATCAAAGCTTTGGACTATTTTCGCTACTTGCCTTCGGCGGGGCTTCTGCAGCTCAATGAAGGTGGGTTTGCCGGTTTCAACGCCGATACCTTCTTTGATGGGGTCCCCGTCCAATCCGACCCGATCTACATCGAAGGTGCCAATTTAATGCCTTTGTTGAAAACCGCTCAGAAATATCCACCCATTGATTTGGAGGAGGGTGAAGCGATTAGGCTGTATCGCGTACGAGAAAATGTTCAATCAACGACAGCACAGCCTTGGTTGTTGTTTACCTCGGGACACATGCCTTCCCAAGCATATGGCCGATTTGATGTTAAATATTGGAATTACTTTCACTTCACGTAATTTAGATTGATAGGGCCAGAAAAGCTGTCTACTTGACACCTGTTTCTGGTGAAAAAGGAGATGATCATGGCGTTTAATCCCGATGTTAAACAACCTGGTGACCTGGCCCGGGCACAGGATTGGAATGAAGCGATGGAGGAGGTCGTTCGTCTGGAAAACAGCAAGGTTGACAACAGCGGCGACACAATAAATGGTTCACTCAATGTATTTGGCAATGTTTTAGCCACTGGATATGGTGCCAAATTGATTTGCCACCGGCTACTGACAGCGCCTTGGCTTGATAATAACGCTACATTTAGTAACCCCCGGTCTCATTCTCTTAGCAATGATCGCCTGGACTTCGGTAAGGGAAATGAAGATCATGAAAAACTATTCAGCGTCAATTTAGTGCCAGCCAACACTTTGTCAAATAATCGTTCTTACATGATAAAAATTGCAACCGCTGCAGAAGCCTTAACGACTGACAATGATTTGCTTATTGGAATATCTGATGGGACGAATGTTGTTGGATTTCAACGCCTAGATTCTAACAACAATGACAACATTGGTCGTGGAATGTCTGGGAAGGATGGCAATCGATTAGAAAACATGAGTTGGGGTCCTCTCGGCGGAGCAATCAGTAACACACATCAATGGTTTGAAATTCAAATGCGATTGGATGATGACACCTGGATTTTGGGCAAAGTTGGCTCCGTTGTTACACCTACTGCCTGGACCTCTAATCGTACCTTGAATCGTGAAAATGCCTTATTCCTTGTGGCATTTGCCAATGATGCCGGTGAGGAATATGGCATTTTTTCAATTGAAGTGTCAATTATGGGAGAAAGCCCTATCCCGGTTCAATCCTCATTTGGTACAGCAGAATTTATAGAATTTGTTGGTGGAGGTTTTTCGGGTGATTAGGTCACACCCCAAAATCAGACGTTCAATACCCCCTGACTTTTTATTAAGGCTGCGTTTGAATCGACTGCTCAGTGCAGCCGATTGGCGACCGCCAGAAATGCCACCCACGGCCGTTCTCATTGTGCGTCATCTGCAAGATCCGCTGCCAGGAAAGCTGGTGACCGGGCCTCATACGGTGCGTGTGTCGCAAGCATGGGAAACGGCTGTTGTCCGCAAATTGGATGCGCTGTATCAAAGTGCGGCCCGACCCAGCCTTGGAAAGGTACCGCTGTCAGCTCAGGCGGTATTATTTGCAGACGAAGGTGAGCTTTTGGCCTGTTTGGCCCTGGACAGGATGCGCGGACCGGCCGTTGACCACTGGTGGTGGCAGGCGCTTCGTCGAGCGCGACCCACCCTTTTCACCAAAACCATCACGACCATGCTTCAGGATCAGCCTCGCTTAATTCCCACTGTGGTTGTCCACTGGCATCGGTGGGGGAAGTGGGAAAAAATCACCGAAAAATTTCGTGTAGAACAAGTTGCAGCCCTCCTAAACACGATTTGCCAGACAAATCATATGCCGGTGATGCCCTTATTCTCGGCCGCTGGTCACAATAAACCGACACAAAAAACGGTTGATAGGTCGATAGCGCCTCCCTGGGAACAATCCTTGTCCGCAATGGCCGTTCCCTTCACCAAATCCCCAGCCCATACTTGTTTGCTTGGCTTGAGTTTAATCCTTATCCATCGACCATCAGCCATCACCACACCATCTTTTCAACAGAACCTGCACGAATGGTGGCAGGCTCAAACCTTCTTAGCAGACAGACCCCACCATAAACCGTCGGTACGGACAACTTTACCTAAGTTGACACGAATTCAGAAGACAATTCATGAAAAATCGGCTGACGTTGATGATGTCCGCGATAATGAAAACCGGCCGATCCCCGTTCAACTCACATCCGCATTAACCCCAGGAATACAATCCTTACCGATTGATTCAGGAGAACCTCCAAGAGCTGTATCTTCATCTATGGAAGCCGACACAGATGAACAACAGCAAACGGCAATGCCGCGAACGCCCGACCCAGGTGATGAGCCAACTGTGCTATCAGCAAATAAACGAGCTGAAACGCACGTTTCTTTCGAGGATGGTGTTCAAACCCAGTTAGGGGGCATTTTCTATTTGATTAATTTGATGGTTCAACGGGATATACCCGCATGTTTTGAAGATTCTTGGGCATTGGCCAGTCAGGTGGGAGCCTGGGGCATTTTAGAGTTACTGGCAAGAGGTTTGTTGGATACATCCGATTTACAATTGCAATATGACCCTGTTTGGATGGTGTTGGCGGAGCTTGACGGTCGTTCAGGTAGTCAGCTTCCCGGTCACAATTACACGCCACCATCACTTACCGACACCGATTCAGCTATCGATCCCACTCCCTGGCTGGCCAGCATACACCCAATATTATGCCAATGGTTGGCTCAAATCTTGCCAAACCTTCGAACCGATTTAGTAACAGCACTGAACCTAAAAGAGACAGATGATTTGGTTGATACGTTGTTGTTGGTGAACGGCCGTTTACACATCAGCAACAGTCACGTCGACCTTATCCTACCATTAGACGCGGTCTCGATGCCGGTGCGACTGGTTGGTTTGGATTTTGATCCCGGTTGGCAGCCGGCATTTGGCCGAGTCATTCAATTCCATTTTGAGTAAAGGGAAATTCTCATGGCTGATCTCATCCCCAATCCTTTTCAGGAGATTCCTGTTACCCCTCATCAACATTTTGTGCTGCATCTGTTTGCAGCCATTTTCCGCATTATCAATCATGTTCGCTTCCTGAGTGAAACCAGCGATGATAATCTCGACAATATCTTTGGCAGATATCCTTTTTTAGCCAGTTATTTTGGCGAAATGCTGACTCTCATGCCGGAAGAAATGACTTGGGAAGATAGCCTGACCTGGTGGGAACAGCACATCACTCAATGGGAAACACCTCACCAGGCTAAGCTGCCTCTGTGTGCATTGACTACTGAAGGGGGTTTGGATTTTAACGCCCGTTTGACACTTATTCTCGTGGGGCTGGTTGAGGAAGATTCCCGTTTCGGCACCCTGTTTTCTGCTATTCAAGCTCCGTTAATTCAGCGACGACCGTGTTTGGAATTAACGGGTCACATTATGGGGCATGGGACAACCGTCAATCCTTGGCGTATTTGCCAGCCTCTGCTGAAGGCCGGGCTTTTAGCTGCAGATTTTCAGGAAGTGCCCAGGTCTGAGTGGGTGCTGCGCGTGCCCGGCCCCATTTGGGATGCGCTCCGTGGCGATGGTGCCTCGCCCATCCCTCACTGCCATTTTGACCCCCCAACCGCGTTTCCTAATATCGCTGACCTTGTTCTATCGCAAACGTTTCGTCAGCAGGTGGCTCAGCTGCCCGATTTGCTCAACAGGGGCCGGGCCCAGACGGTTATCCTACGTGGCTCACCTGGTAGTGACCGCTTGCAGGTGGCCGGCGCGTTAGCCAAAGCCTTGAATAAAGGCATCTTGGTGGCAGAAGGGCCTGCTGCCGCAGATTGCCCGATTGAGTTTGGTCCCCTTTGCGTTTTGAACCGGGCAATACCGGTTGTGGTGCATGATTTAGCGCCGGGCGAAACGGCCGTCGTGCCTAAACCAACCGGTTATCAAGGTCCTCAGTTTGTCCTGATAGGGCACAGTGGTGGCGTCAAAGTGGATGATGTTGGCAATGGGATCACCTTGACGTTGCCCAAACCAGATGTTGATGAGCGACAGCGGCAGTGGCAGATGGCCTTTAAGGAACAACCCGTCTCAGGACTGCAAGAGATGAGTGAGCGGTTCCGTTTGCCTGGGGGCTATATTCGGCATGCTGCGCGAATTGCAACTTTACTTGCTGCAGTCAATAGAGACCCGGTGGTTGGCATGAGCCACGTCCAGGCTGCTTGCCGCACGCTGAATCGGCAGCAGCTAGATACGCTGGCTGTGCATTTAGAAACGGTTGGCGGATGGGACCGGTTGATCATCAGTCAGCCTATTGAAAACCGTTTGCTTGAACTGGAGCAGCGCTGCCGTCATCGAGAAAGGCTGCGCGAGCATTTGGGCCTGGCCTTCTCCCACACCCATAACGCTGGTGTGCGTGCCTTATTCACGGGTGGTAGTGGTACCGGTAAAACATTGGCTGCTCGTATTCTGGCGGCAGAACTCGGCATGGACCTGTATCGGGTGGATTTGGCCGCTGTTGTCAATAAATACATTGGTGAAACGGAGAAAAACTTGCATCAAGTGCTTTCCAGAGCGGAAGAGCTGGATGTTATTTTGCTGCTCGATGAGGGGGATGCGCTGCTGGGAGGACGGACAGAAGTCCGGTCGGCCAATGACCGGTACGCCAACTTGGAAACAGATTATCTCCTGCAAAGGCTAGAACATTATCAAGGCATTGTTGTGGTGACCACCAACGCTGCTGAAAATATTGACAATGCGTTTCAACGGCGGATGGATGTCGTCGTTAATTTTTTGGAACCACAAGCGGAGGAAAGGTGGCGTATTTGGCAGCTCCACTTGCCTAATGACCATCAAATTCAAGAAAGCATGCTTGAGCATGTGGCTGTCAGTTGTGAGATGACGGGTGGGCAGATTCGAAATGCAGCCTTGCATGCCTCGCTGCTTGCTTTAGGCAGCAATATGCCCTTATCAGCTTGGCAATTAGAACAGGCTATCCAAAGCGAGTACCGTAAAGCCGGGGCCACTTGTCCATTGGGTAATGGGCGTGGACGGCGGGCTGGTATGGGTGCCTTTATGGACGCCTTTGTCGGTGACTAGACGCGAGTTTCACTTCTGTGACCGCCGGGAAACCATATGAGTGATGTAATCACAAAGAAGCGGCTGCAAAAAAAAACGAAGTCTAAACAATCAAGGGCCGGTAAAAACGGCCGGTCTACAAACACGTCTTCACCAACCAATGGCCATATGGGGCCATTTTATTCGTCCGGTCCAGCCTTGAATTTGAAAAGGGTAGGGCAGGCCAAATTGGTTGTGGGCCGTGCCAATGACCCTTATGAAAGAGAAGCAGATGCGGTTGCTGACAGCGTTACCAACGGTGGCCCAGCCCCAACAGTATCTACCCTGCAAAGTGGTGCGTTAGAAGAGCCGCAAGCACAAACGGAAGAGGAACCCGTTCAGACCGAAGAGGAAGCGGCCCAACCACAAAAAGAAGAGGAAACATCAGCCCAGGCTCAGGAAGAAGAGCCTGCTCAAGTACAAACTGACGCAGAGGAACCCGTTCACACCGAAGAGGAAGCGGCCCAACCACAAAAAGAAGAGGAAACATCAGTCCAGCCTCAAGAAGAAGAGCCTGCTCAAGCACAAACCGAAGGGGAGGAACCCGTTCAAGCCGAGGAATCAGAAAGCGGGCCCGGCAGCGTATCTTCCACAGCCGCCGATGTATCTGCTACGATTCGCAATCCAGGAGCAGGCCAGCCTCTGGATCCCGGTGTCCGCAAAAACATCGAACCACGTCTAGGGGCAGATCTTGGTGGTGTGCGGGTTCATAGTGGGCAGCGTGCCCAGCGCGCTGCTTCCAGTCTGGGAGCCAGAGCCTTTACCAATAACAACAATATATTCCTGAACCGCAATGAATCTGCCACCGATTTACGTCTCATGGCGCATGAATCCACCCATGTGGTTCAGCAAGGAGCCGCAGCCGCTGTCCGGCTCCAGCCCATGCCCGACGTGCAAATGCTGCCGGGTGTGATCATGGAGGGAATCAACTCTTTCTCGCGGCACATCCCCGGTTATACCCTGTTTACCGTTGTCATTGGTTTTAATCCACTGACAGGCTCACGGGTTAATCGGAATGCGATGAATCTCTTAGAAGGGCTCATGGGGCTGGTGCCTTTTGGCACCGCCATCTTCGATAAACTGCAAGAGTACGGCATTATTCAAAGTGTGTTTGCCTGGGTGGAAGGGCAGCTTAACCGGCTCAATCTATCTATGAGCCGTATAGAACGCACCTTGGAAGCAGCCTGGGAAGATATTCGCATTTTTGATGGTTTTGATTACAACATGCAAGTGCTGCGCCGACATTTTGGGGGACTTTATGATGATGTCGTTGCCTTTGCCCGAACGCTGGTTGACCACATTATTGACCTGATCAAGGAAGCTGCAATTGAGGTTGCTGAAGGTTTGTTGGCCGAGAACAGAGCTTACGCCCTAATCAAAAAAATCATCAAATATGATCCGCTGCGCGATGAAACCGTGGAAGCCACTACCGTGGAGATTCTTGAAGATTTTTTGATACTCATTGGCAAGGAACAAGAATTAGAGCAGATGCGGGAGCGAGGCACCCTACAAGAAACGGCCGATTGGCTGGACACCCAGTTCGCCACTTTCATGGGACTGCTCAGCCAATTACGAGGATTGTTCACCGCCGCCTGGGACGCCATTCAACCAGAGAATTTGCCTAGCTTGGCAACCAACTTACAAAGTCTGGCCACACAAGCTTTTGGCTTTTTGCAGCAGGTTTGGGATTTTGCGGTTACGGTCGCCAGCAAAGTATTAGAGCTGATCAAAAATGCACTCTTGAGTTGGTTAAGCGGTTTTGCTCATGAAGTGCCCGGTTTTCATCTGATTGCGGTTTTATTGGGGCGTAATCCTTTTACCCAAGAACCCGTGCCGCGCACAGCAGAGAATATAATCAAGGGATTTATCACCCTTTTGCCAGGAGGTGAAGAAAAATTCCAACAAATGCAGGAGACGGGAACGATTCCCCAGGCAGCGCAACGCATCGAAGGGGCCATGTCTGAACTGGGAATTACCTGGGAGTTTATTGTTGGTCTTTTCACCGAATTATGGGACAGCCTCAGCATCAACGATCTCATCGATCCCATTGGTGCCTTTCAGCTTATTGTGGATCGATTTGGGGAGCCGATCGCCCGGTTGTTTACCTTTATTCGCATCGTCGTTGAAGAAATCATCAAGCTCATATTAGAGTTAATGAATTTCCCCACAGATATCATAGCCCGCATCATCAGCAACGCCATGCAGGCTTTCGAGGATATCAAGCGGGACCCAATTGGCTTCTTGAAGAATATGCTAGAAGCCGTAAAGTTAGGTTTTAGCAACTTCTTCGACAACATTTTGCAGCATTTATTAGATGGCGTCACAGAATGGTTCTTTGGGCAGCTACGCAAAGCGGGAATTGAACCACCATCGGAAATTACGCTCTCTTCTGTCTTGGATCTGGTACTCAATATTTTAGGTATCAGTATGGATCGTATTTGGGAGAAGTTAGCGGAGCGAATAGGCCAGGAAAATGTTGATCGGATTCGCGGAGCCATTGACCGGTTGGTAGGCATTTGGAATTTCATACGGGATGTACAAGAACGGGGGATAGCCGCAATTTGGGAGTACATCGAATCACAAATTAGTGGCTTGTGGGACATGTTGTTGGAGCAGGCAACGGATTGGATTGTCACTTGCATTATTCAGCAGGTGACAGTGCGATTGCTCAGTATGTTAGATCCCACAGGGATTATGGCGGTGGTAAATAGTTTTATTGCGTTTTTCAATGCCGTGCAGTCCGCCATTGAATACATCCGTGAAATTTTGATGATCGTGGATGATTATGTGAGCACAATTGCGGCCGTAGCTCGAGGGGATGTTGAACCAGGTGCAGAAAAGATGGAGCAGGGGTTGGCCAATTCCATTCCGGTGGCTGTTGGTTTCCTCGCCAATCAAGTGGGTTTAGGCAATTTGGCTGAAAAGATTGCTGAAATTGTGGGGCGTATCCGTGGGTTTGTTGATCAGGCGCTTGATTGGTTAATTGACCGGGCGGTGAGTATGGTCCAATCTGTGCTGCGTGCGATTGGGGTGGGGGGGGATGAGGAAGAAGATGGTGAGGGAGGAACATTAGCTGATACGACTTTAGGAGAGCGTATATCTTTTTCTGCCGCAGGTGAGCAGCATAGTATTTGGATTGCTGTCAATGGTCGAGATATTAATGTAATGGTGGCTAGTGATAATCCTAAAAATTTGAAAGTCAAGATTCGATCATGGATAGAGAATATTGATTCAGTTCCAGAAGAAAACCGAAATGAGGCCCGCAGTTTACTAACGAGTACATCTCAGAAGTTAGAGATTACATTGAATGAAGCTGAGGAAGCAAAACTTGCCTTTGACCAAACTCAGAATGATTCAGATGAAGCAGCCATAAATAATGCCACACAACAAGATAATGAAACGGAAGATGCTGAACGCCAACTTGTGGTTGATTTAAGACGGTTGTTTGAATTGTTTGGTGAGGGAGCAGGAGGTACAAATACGCCCCCAGTTTACGGGTCTTTGCGACAGGGATTTGGTACCTTCGCGATGGTTGGCTACCTCAAATCTCCTATTGGAACACATGGATCTAGACCTACCGTCGGTAACACCCAAGAATTTAATGATATCAACTTAAGACGAGAGGGTGGTGGTTCGTATTATGTGAAAGGTCATTTATTAAATGAAAATCTAGGTGGACCGGGAAACACATGGAGTAATCTAACCCCAATCACTGTGAAAGCAAATAGTGATCACAAAACGGATTTTGAAAATCCAATAAAAAAGGCAGTTAGTGGAAAATTAAGTGGTTACACCGATCAAACCCTTGGCAATGTTCAAGGATTTAGCGTTCACGCCAATTATGGAAGAAGTCTCCATCCAAGTGTCAGCATCTTGCAAAATGATGATACAGATGACATACCTCCAGATATTCCTCCCAATACAAATCTAGCCGATCTCGAGAGACTCCTTATTGCGGAACAATTCGTTCCGCTTAGCTTAACTTGTCATGCAGAAGTCACAGATGAAGATGGTTCAAGATCAACACTGAATGTGGATGTTGACAATGATATTAAATATGGTGAATTGAGACATTATTCCTTAAATCCACAACCGAAGGAAAATTTTGTTATTGCAGATCACATCAATTTTGGTGAACAAAAAACTCAAGCTGTTCAAGATCTGTTGGTATTGTCAGGTATCGATCAACCAAAAGCAGAACGAATATATGATGCTTTCATCAATTCTGGCAGAATTTACAATTACAAAACGCAGATAGGGATTACGAAGAAAGCATTAGAAAAAGCAAACCCAAGATATCGAATTTCAAGTGGTCGTTATAGTCCGAATTAATGAATGTGGATTAGCTACAGAAAAATCTTTTTATTAAGGACAATTGTTTCATGAGTGACGTGAAAGCAAAATCGCGACAGGATGAAATAAAGAATGGGAAGAATGTGCGCGTCAGCAACGGCCGTTCTCCCCGACCCTCTCCCTTGCTCAAAACACCCGACCTATTCGAAACAGGTCCTGCTGCCAGCTTGCGTGGTCCTGTGCCTGTGCCTTTAACGAAACCCGCAATAAAACCTGCATTTGAACCACAAACTTCTGCGCCTTCAGAGCCCGTTTCACAGGAAGAACCTGCGGATCAAAAAGAGCCCATCACTCACGAAAAACCACCACCCCCAACTACACCAGAGCCACCTGTGTCAGAACCGGTTGAGGCACCTCAAATATCAGAAGAACCCAAACAAGCCAGCGATGCGGTGCCTCCACCAGCACCATCTACTGATTCCATTGATAAAGAAACTGCTCAGAATCAAAAGATGGAAGAAACAACCACGGCTAAAGTAGAAACGACACCGAGTACAAAGACAGATGATGCTGAACCACATACGGATCAGGTTGAAGATGATACAAGTGGCGCGGGGGAGCCGGCCGTTTTCAGCGAGGGTGCCCCAAGCAAAAGCGAAACACCGGCAGACCCACAAGTCGCTGTAGAAGATGAAAAGAAAAGGGAAGAAAAAACGCCTGAGGAAGTGTCTGAAAAAAAAGGGGAGAAAGCGGAAGGCGATGGTTCAGGTCAGGAAGAAGCAGCAGTAGAACGCGCCCCCACAACACCTGAGGAAGATCCCGATTATCAGAAAACAATGCGTCAAATCAAACGCACAAAAAAGCAACAAGGTAAACACCAACCCCCTGCAGCAAAAACGGATGAGGTGAAAAAGGCTGCGATTTTACCGGAAAGTGAACAAACCAAGAAAAATGATCGTCAAAAACACCTGGATACGATGAACCAGGTTGCTGAAAACAAAGAAAAAGAAGGCAAATCCTTCAAAGCAGAAACCTTCAAGCAGCTCCTACAAGAAAATTTAACGGAAATTGGGAAGAACTTACCCCAGAGTGAAAGTGATGCAAAAAGATTCAAAAGAGAAAAACCGCTAGATGGTGTCCGGAAGAATATTAATGCCAAAGTCCAAGCAGAAAACCAGAAAGTAGCAGCACCGGTGACAAATCAAGTAAAGCACCCTGAGCCGCCAAGTAGTGGTTTGCCTACCCAAGCGCCGCAGCCCTTACAGGAAGAGCTGCCGGGTAAGCAGCCTCGCAATATCAGCTCCAAAGCCGCAGCACCCAAACCTAAATACGACTCAGAGGTATCCATGAAAAAGGAGAGTCAATCCCTCGATGACAAAATGAAAGAACAAAATATGACCGAGGAACAATTGGCTCAATCCAATGAACCACAGTTTATAGAAGCACTCAGCACCAAGAAGCAAGCGCAAAAAGAAGCTGATGCAGCTCCAAGTCGATATCGGGGACAGGAAAAGCAAATTCTCGACAATGCCCGGAATCGGGCCGGCGGCACAGGCCGGCGTGGTTTTGGTGGCATGTTTAATCAGCGTCAGGGCTCTTTTACCCAGGTATTTACACAACAGGGTAAAACCGAAAAGGATGACAAAACACAGCAGGAAATCATCAACAAAGAATTGGAAGGCATTTACAACAAGACAAAAGATGATGTCAATAAGATTTTGGAAAACCTAACCACAGATGTCGATGCCATATTCTCAACCAGAGTCAAAAGTGCACAAAAATCATTTGAAAAGCGGGTTGAGAGCCAACTGGATGATATTTATGGCATCACTGTGATTGATGATTGGATCTTTGGGGAAGATACGGAGGCCATCGAGAAGGTTTTTCGCAATGAGAAAACTATATTTGTTTCCAAAATGGATAAAGCTCTAACCGACATTGCCAACCTGATTGCCAGACAGCTCAATGCGGCTATCGCTCGAATCAAGTTTGGTCGAAAAGAAGCGCAAACCTTTTACGATCGTCTGGATAAAGAGCAAAAGAGATTGGCTAAAGAATCCATGGATTTCTTTAAAGCTCAATATGATAATCTCGAAGATAGCGTCCATGAGAAACAGCGCGAACTCGCCCATACGCTTGCGGCAGCCTATCAAAAAAATGTTTCTGAATTAAGAAAATCCTTTGACAAAATAAAAGACGAAGTTAGCAAAGGTTGGATAGGGAAGGCGGTTGAATTCATTGTCGATGTGGGAAAGGCCATCGCCAAATTGGCGTCACTTCTCTGGTCTGTTTTATCTCGTTTGGGAGATTTGATTGGGGATATTTTGGCCCATCCTATTCGCTTCTTAAAAAACTTGGCATCAGGAATCAAAGCTGGGTTCAAATCGTTTGTCAAAGACATCGACAAGCATTTGATTGCTGGATTCTTTGATTGGATTCGAGGCAGTTTAAGTGAGGGAGAGATAAAAATTCCAAAAAAACTGGATGCCAGCGGTTTGTTTAGCCTGACCACCCAAGTCTTAGGTCTTACTTACGACACTTTCCGCAAAGTGGCTGTGCGCAAATATGGGGAGAAGGTCGTTTCTGCATTGGAAAAGGGTGGTCAGGTTGCGGGTAAAGGACTGGAACTCATTCAGCTGGCCCGTACCAAAGGGTTGGGGGCTCTTTGGGATCATATTAAGTCGATGATTGCCGATCAGCTTGGTCAAATTTTTGAAAAAGTGAAAGAGACGGTTTTATACGAGACCATCAAGAAAGCATTAGCCTTTATTGCATCAATGTTTACCCCGGCCGGTGCATTTATCAAAGCAGCCCAAACGCTCTATCGGGGTCTTCGTTTCCTGGTAGACAACATCGACCGCATCGCGAAGTTAGTCAATGCTTTTATGGATTCACTAGAGTTAGCCGTGAAAGGCAATGTAGAAGGTATTGCCAAAAAGATTGTGCAAGCGTTGAAAGTTTTCATTGTAATTGCCATCGATTTTCTGGCGAAGTTATTGGGTTTAGGGAAGCTTGCAGACAAAGTGCGCCGCATTCTACGTGCTCTACGCAAACCAATTGTTCGCGCTATGGAATGGTTGTTAGATAAATTGAAACCAATCGTGAACCGAATTTTTGGGGCCGGTAAAAAAATAGTAAGTAAAACTAAAGCGGGCGCACAAAAATTGAAAGAGCTAATTTTCCCCAATAAAAGATTTAAGGTGGGAAAAGAATTACATGTAGTGCGGGTTGTAAAGGCTGGTAAAAAGCATCAGATTCGCATTCGAAGTCAAGAGAGGGATCCCACCACGTTTATTAAATTGGCACAAGATAAGGAGAAAGAAAATCCCAATAAAGAGCTTCGAGCCAATATCACTAAACTCCAACAAGATCATAAAGATTGGGAATCGATGAAAGAAGATTCAGAAACAAAAAAGAAAAAGAAGGTGAGGAAATATTCGAAGATTGGTGGCTTGATTGCAAAGATTATGAATCAAATGGGTAGTGATAAGCCCGCAGAGAAGTCAGAAATTAGCTGGAATTATCCAGATAGCAGAGGGCGAACAAAAGGGGTAACGGCTACAAAATTAACTCATAAGGGTGAAGATGGTTCACCTCCAAAAAGTGGCGAAAATCCGCCAGGTTGGCTAACTCGTGATAAAGCGGGTTCAGATTTAGCGAAAAAAGGGCTGATACGGGCTCACTTAATTCATCATGATTTACATGGGCCAGGTACAGTAAAAAACTTAACCCCTACATCTTCAAAAACAAACCAACTTATGTATAACAGGGTAGAACGTCATGCGTTAAAAGCAGTGAAATCCAATCGTACCCTGACTTATTCCACTAAAGTTACATACGATGATTCCCAAAAAGAACCCATAAAGGATTTTGCTAAAAGAATTGAGACAGAGGCAACGGACAAAGAGTCTGGGGTAAAGATTGGCTCCGTGTCTGTTGACAATTATTAGTTGTAGATTCTGGAATTTCGGTTTCTAGTATTCTATTTGTCTAGTTGGGTGATCGATGATTTTATTGACTGCATTTTACATAGATAAAAATAGTCAGCGTCAGGCTGAGTTTTTGCAATGTCTTGAAAGAAATGTTCGAAATGAGTGTTTCAATGAAATCCATTTGTTTGTTGAGGAAGATATTCCTCAAAGACAACTCTTAAAATCATTCCCCGCACTAAACAACACCAAAATTTGCCTGGTCGAGCATGGTAGCCGTGTCACATATCAAGATTTCTTTTTTTATGCGAATCAGCATTTACATGGCGATAGGGTTGCCGTGGCCAATGCTGATATATATTTTGACGAAACGCTGGCATATCTTAAGGCATATGAGCTGGCTGGAAAGTTATTATGCCTTTCGCGGTGGGATGTGCAGCCAGACGGGTCTTTGAACTTCTTCGAACATCCTTCAAGCCAGGATGCCTGGATCTTCCAAGCACCGATTCAAGCGTTTCCCTGCGATTTTTATTTAGGTGTCCTTGGTTGTGACAACCGGCTGGCTTGGGAGGCGGCCAATGTAGGCTTAGAGATCTTAAACCCTAGCCGCTCCATTCATGTTTGCCATCTTCATTTAAGTCAGGTGCGGCGATATAACAAACGTAAATTTATGAGAGGCCCAGTGACCCATGTGCCGGCGATATTCTTGGAAAATGCCAAATCTAGGGAAACAGATAGAAAGTCAGAGCTCGTGTTTGCCCTCACATCCTTGCCACCAAAATCTGAAATGGCCCCCCGAATTAAGCAATGTATACGTTCTTGGCGAGCAGCGGGCTTAAAAGTTTTTGCTTTTAATCATCCATCAGAAATTTCTAAACTCAAAAAACAATATGATGTGGAATTTATTCCCGTTGAAGAAACGACGAAGCCTGTATTCGGTAAGCATTTTGTGCCTATAAAAACAATGGTGGCGTGGGCGGTTTTGCAGGATGCTCAAGTGTTGCTGATCAATTCTGATATCCATCTTGAACTGGAAGAATGGGAATTCAAGCGCATCAGATGGTTGGCGAAAGATGGTTTGTGTTATTTTGTACGACACAATTACAGCAGAGTTGCCCGACAGGCAAGAAGAGAACCATTTGGGATTGATGCTTTTCTTTTCCACGGCTGTTATCTAAACCAGCTTCCGGATTCTTTTATGAGCATGGGCCAGCCGTTTTGGGATTATTGGATTCCTTATTACTTCGCCATGCAGGAGCTGCCCATTTATTCTGTGGAATATCCGGCAGCATATCACAAAAACCATCCGACTCAATGGTCATGGGAGAATTGGCACCGCTGTGCCTTAGAATTCTCTCGTGTTGCCGACGGATTAGTGAAACCTGATTCATTTGAAGGGTGTGTAGAGATGTCCTTACGAGTACGACGTACATTTGATCGGAAAAAGGTGAAGATAAGTAAAAAGCCGTTTTCCATTCAGGATTGGGTGCAAAAGATGTTCAATTACAGAGGCCATAAGACTTTTTTCGAGCTTGGGTCTCATCAAGGAACCGATACGGCATGGCTGGCTCAAGTCCCTAATGTGACGATACATGCGTTTGAACCCGATCCTCGAAATAGCCAACCGGTACGAAAAAACGTGCTTGTCAACCGAGCTGCGATTAGTGATCATGACGGAGCTGGTTCATTGATTATGAGTCTAGTAGGGTGGGGGCAGATATGGACCCATTCTTCATCAATAAAACAGCCGAAGAATCATTACCATCGTTTTCCGGTAACATTTGGTGAGTCTGTGGCTGTCCAATTAATTTCATTAGATACCTATTATGAGCGGCATAAACTTGGAATTATCGACTTTGTATGGGCGGATATACAAGGTGCGGAGGGAGAAATGATTCGAGGTGGGCAAAAGATGCTGGCTAATACACGTTATCTATACACGGAATATTCTGACGATGAAATGTATGAAGGCCAAATCACCCTAAGTGAAATCCTAACGCTGCTTCCGGAGTTTCACGTGGTCGAACTATGGCCGGATGATGTTCTTCTGGAAAACAAAGGGATGTTGAAATAATCATGAAAATTTCACTCGGAATTCATATCCCTTCAAATCCTGAGAGGCTGGATGTGACTTTAGCGAGCCTCGAAGAAAACACAACACCCCTACTTAATGTAGTACTTCTGGTTGATGGGGCAGATGCCAACACACAAACAGTACTCAAAAAATTCGGTTATCTGAAACAAATCACAACGGCCGTTTCTCGAGGAGCTCCATATCTTTTTAATCGCTTGCTGGGAGACAGCCAAGCGGATCTTTATATCTTTCTAGAAAATGGGGCGGCCGTTGGTCCAGGCTGGCTAGATCGCATGTTATCTGCTTTGGCAGCAGACCCTCAAAATGGCCTTGTGGGCCCATCTACCAATCGTTCCTGGAATGAACAGGGCGTTTTCCCCCAAGCCAAAGGTAATCCCAATGACATTGCCCAAACAGCAGTAAAAGCGATAAAACGATTTGGGGCAAGCTGGCAGCTGCTGACCCCACTTTATAGTTTGGCTGATTTTTGTTTTGCTGTGAATAAAGAGGTTGTTGCTGCTATTGGTGGAGCTGATGAATCCTATGGGCGAGGGCCGTGTTGGGAAATGGACTACAATATTCGAGCGGCGCGCGCCGGTTTCCATGGGGTGTGGGCATGTGGCGCATATGTTTATCGTCAACCATTCACCCGACAACGTCGTCGCCAAGAAGCACAGCTTTACACGAGAAACAAACAACTTTATCAGGAACATTTCTGCGGCCGACGGCTACGAGGAGAATGGATTAACTACAAATCTCACTGCCGCGGAGATGCTTGTCCAAATTTTGCCCCATCAGACCTTATTCAGATGAAGATCCCTCTCCCATCAAATATTGTAATTGATGGGAGTGCGGAAGAGGTTCACGATGGCATAGGGATTCGAGAAGAACCGGCGTGTGTGCCAGAAAACTCCATATTGCTTGACAGTGAAAAAACTGCGCATCCTCTGGTTAGCTGCATTATGCCCACCCGAGATAGACCAGATTTTGCGATGCAGGCGGTTGACTATTTTTTGCGACAAGATTATCCAGAACGGGAATTAATTATTGTTGATGACAGTTTAAACGATTGGCAAGGTCTTTTACCAAAAGATCCGCGCATCCGTTATTATCGCACGCGGCGAGATGAGAGTATTGGGGTCAAGCGAAATCGGGCCTGTGAACTGGCTCGTGGAGAAATTATTGTCCATTGGGACGATGATGATTGGTATGCGCCACATCGAATCCGAGTGCAAGTTGAGCCACTGCTCGCTCAAGAGGCGGATATTTCTGGATTGACGGATACGGTTTTCTTTGAGTTGGACACCTGGCAATTTTGGCGGTGTAAACGGCCGCTACACAGACGTCTTTTTGTCGAAAATGTGCATGGGGGCACCTTGACCTATTGGCGTTATATTTGGCAGGAGCGGTCAAGATTTCCAGATCGTTCCATTGCTGAGGATGCTATCTTCCTGCGGCGAGCAGTTCGGCGAGGTGCAAGAGTAAAGAAGCTGTCAAACGTGGGTCTCTTTCTATATGTGCGACACAAGGAAAACAGCTGGTCTTTTTCTTGTGGTCGATATCTTGATCCTAGTGGTTGGCAACAAACAGAGGAGCCAACCCTTTCGGAAGCAGATCGCGCTTTTTACGCGAGACATAGCCCAGCATATTCATCCAAAATGGAAAGGGGAGACCCAAGCTTGCCGGCTCAGGAGATATCAATTGATTTGCCGTTGGTGAGTTGCATTATGCCCACGGCCGATCGCCGTCCTTTTGTCCCTCAGGCGATTGATTGTTTCTTGCAGCAGGATTATCCTTCACGTGAATTGATTATTGTTGATGATGGTGCTGATGAGATTGTCGATCTAATTCCGAATGAAGAGTGCATTCGATATTTCCGGCTTGACAAACGGGAGTCGATTGGTTCAAAGCGGAATTTTGCCTGCCAGCACGCCAAAGGGGAAATTATCGTGCACTGGGATGATGATGATTGGGCTGCTCCTTGGCGGTTAAGTTATCAGGTACGGGAATTACAAGACAAAGATGCTGATATTTGTGGTCTCGCGACCGTATTTTATTTGTCGCAGACGGGGGACTCTGCCTGGCAATATATTTATCCTGAAAACGGCCGTGACTGGGTGGCTGGAAATACGCTCTGCTATTTGAAGGACACCTGGCGATGTAATCCGTTTCCAGCAATCAATGTTGGTGAGGATACGCGTTTTCTTTGGAGTAAAACGCCAAAGAAAATTGTCTCTTTGGCTGACTCAACTTTTTTTGTCGGCACGATACACGGAAACAATGTGTGCCCGAAGCGGACGAATGGTACACGTTGGCGAAAAATTCCAGTCGAAGACATCTTAAGTATAATCAGCAGATCGAGGGTTGGGTAACACAAAAAATTCGATCCAAGGTTGCCAAAGAGATAGAAGGCTTTTTTACGCAAACTTCTTCCCATTGGAGTTTTTCCCAATAAGCTTCTAGATCGGGTCTGTTCTCTTCCAATATTGTCTTGAGATCACCCAATCGATTTTTTTGGCAGACGATGCTTATCAAGCTTTGGATTTCAGTAAGTTTGTTATTCCGATCAAGATGCTCGTAGTCAATATCAAGATCGAAACCCAAAACCTTTATATCGGTCTGGCTAAAATACCGGTCTAGGATGTCTCTGAGTAATGCTCCTTCACTTAACGCCATTCGGGAATTATAAACAGGAATCGGTTAAAGCCAACTTCAAGCGAATCCAACATCAAGCCTATTTCCGATTCCCAGTCGGAAAAATCGCATAAATCGGTTATATTGAGGGCAACAAGAAGGAGTTAATTATGAGCCTCGAGAAGACCAAATACCGTCGCGACCTACGTCGAATCTTTTCCAAATACTTCAACAGTCAGAACTTCGCGTCTTAGCATTTGATATTGACGTAACGATCGAGCGATTTTTCCACAACGGGCTCTAATGTCAAAAGT